>Ga0209149_1000368_pt1 | contig 18684 bp, 15 predicted proteins | sample WorMetTyACAVOLI2_FD_187423 | JGI IMG/M metagenome (GOLD analysis project Ga0209149, IMG submission 187423) | Marine gutless worms symbiont microbial communities from Max Planck institute for Marine Microbiology, Germany - Olavius algarvensis... ... | reverse complement strand
AGTTTTAGGGAACTAGGCCTATAAAAGGAGTGATTTTAGTAGTACTTATATCAAAAAAAGTCAAGTAGTATTTTATCTTATCATGCTGATATAATGAGAATTTTTACGTTTATGCGTCCACTCTATAATAATCGATGGAGCGCAGCGACACCACAGATCCAAAATCCGAAATCCAAAATCCAAAATCAGAAACAACCTGTCAATAAATCACCGTCTTCAAAATAATCGTTACTATGTGGCAATATTTAGCGCCTATCCGGCACCTTTTTTCGAATTCGACCCCAGAAGGAAAGCAGGTATAGCCCCAAAAACACGGCGATGTAAAATTCCCGCAGTTCACCGGATCCCAGCCGCTCAAGATGAGGCATGGGCACCGCCCTGAAAAACGGCTTGAAAAAACGCAGCACCAGCGTAAAGGCCGCGGCCGGAATACAGACATAGGTCGGCCATAGCCAAAACTGCCAGTTCTTTTCAGGATACGACCAGACCTTGATTTTATATCGCCGCCACAGGGGCAAAGCCAGGCCGCCGAGGACAATCCAAATTTCAACCAGGGCCTGGGGCTTCTGAAAAAGCCATGGGGTGATGTTATGCAGGTTGGTTTCCTCCTGGCTGTTCAACTGTTTGAATATCTCGGGAGATTTCCATTTAAAAAACCACTGTCCCCAACTGATCTCTTCGCCGGCAAAATAAATACAGGCCAAGGCCCATAACAATATCCACCACGCCAACCAGGGATAAGGCAGTTTCTCGCGATGTTTGAAAAATGCCGCAAGTCCGGCCGCAATTCCCGGCAAAAGAACCAGGACGGTCCCATGTTCGACAAGCCCGCCTTCATCGTCCTTGGCCATCATCAACTGAAAAAATTCGGGTTCGATGTAAGCGCATAAAATCAAAATCAACAGCATTAAGGGCGGAAATACAGCCCACAATATAAGCGGCAAATCTTGCAGTTGGTGTGATTGAGGTTGGTTCATAGCCGGCATATTTTAAAAGAGCCGCTAGATGATGTCAAGCACATGGAAACTGTGATCAACAGCATCAAGTTCATCAAAGCCCGGTTTAGAAGGCGATAAACTGCAGCATCGTTGTGATTTTTTTGGTCATTAGAAATTGGATTTGGAATTTGTTTTCTGGTTGGATAGGTTTGTCGGTCCGAGAAGAATAGTCAATCGTTAAAAGTGCAGGCCTCGAGAATTGGTCACGGCATGCGATCGATCAGCAGGCGTTGTACGAGTATGACCAGCATCCCCAAAAGGGATATAAAAGACATGCACCTTATATAGCCCATAAACATATATAAAGATCTATATACGGATCAATGTTGTCTTGACAAATTGGTGAATTTTTATTATTTTTTGTTCACAGAAAGATCATTAACATGATTTATGGCCTATATACAAACCAAAAGGAATATAATGCCAAAATCCATTATACGCACCTACTCACGATATAGTCGCGATGCGTCTGCTTTGCTCGGCGCTTTGATCCGCGAAGCACGCAATGAGCGCAAGCTCACTGCTCAGGAATTGGCCGACCGCGCTGGTATTTCCAGAGGACTACTGCAACGCATTGAAAAAGGCAACCTCAAGTGCGAAATCGGAGCCGTGTTTGAAGTGGCAACCATAGTTGGCGTCAAGCTGTTTGATGCCGATGGAAACACATTGACGAAATACTTGCGGCAAACTGAGGAAAAGCTAGCGCTTTTGCCAAAGTCTGTTCGAAAAAAATCCAAAGCGGTGCACGATGACTTCTAAGACGGAGAAGGAAGCCTTTGTTTGGATATGGCTACCGGACGAAACCGAGCCTGTCGTGGCCGGACGGCTTGAAGCTGATAACGGCAATATTCTGTTCAACTATGGTAAAAGCTACCTGGATCGTAGCGGTGATAGCAAACCTGCAATTGCGATCTACGAATCCGAATTGCCGCTTAAAGCAGGAGTATTGCCCTTACCTGAGGGTTTGACCATGCCCGGCTGTATCAGAGACGCCTCGCCCGATGCGTGGGGCCGGCGTGTGATCATCAACAAGAAGCTGGGGCTTAAAGGCTCAAGCACAGATACAGCCGATTTGGATGAGCTGACCTACTTGCTGGAGTCTGGTTCGGACCGGATCGGATCGCTTGATTTTCAGCGTTCCCCTAAAGAATACGTGCCGCGGACAGCTACTAATGTAAATATTGAAGAATTGATTGAATCTGCAGAACGGGTCGAAAAAGGAGTGGCCCTAACTCCGGAGCTGGATCAGGCGTTGTTCCATGGCAGTTCTATCGGCGGTGCTCGTCCTAAAGCTTTAATTCAAGACCAAAACAAAAAATTCGTGGCCAAATTCTCATCCAGCACAGATCTGTACAGCGTCGTTAAAGCCGAATTCATCGCAATGCGTTTGGCTGGATTGGCCGGGCTGAATGCTGCGCCGGTAAAACTGGCAAAAGCGGCAGGCAAAGACGTACTCTTGGTCGAGCGCTTTGACCGGGTACCAAAAGGCGAAAAGTGGGCCCGAAAGGCCATGGTCTCCGCGCTAACTCTGCTTCAGTTAGATGACATGATGGCACGGTACGCCAGCTATGAAGATTTATCAGAAATTGTCCGCCACCGTTTTACCGACCCAAAGCATACGCTGAAAGAGCTTTTCTCTCGTCTCGTCTTCAATATTCTGTGCGGCAATACTGATGATCATGCGCGAAACCATGCGGCGTTCTGGGACGGCAAAGCACTGACCCTGACGCCTGCCTATGACATATGTCCGCAAGGCCGCACAGGCAATGAAGCCTCACAGGCTATGCTCATATCTGGCGACAACAATCTGAGCCGACTCAAAACGTGCCTTGAGACCGCTCACAATTTCCTTCTTTCTGCGGAAGAAGCCAGCGAAATATTCGGGAACCTGACTGCCGCTATCGAACAGCATTGGGAAACCGTTTGTGAGGAAGCTGAGTTGAATGAAGTGGATAAGAAACTTCTTTGGAGACGGCAGTTTCTAAACCCTTATTCGGTCGAACAATAGGAATTTGACCAAAAGATCGCCGGACAATTTTTCCCGGAATCGAATCCCTTTAAAAATTAGAAGCAATGGTTTGACCGGCTTTGATTTCCATCGGCATCAAGCGATCTCCTTTAGTTTTACATTAAACGCCTGCACTCACATAAATCTCGATTAGATCTTTTATCCCTTGACACACGGTTCTTTCGTTGCCTATCATTTATACCATTCGATATAAAAATATTCCGATATCTCCCATAAAACGACATCTGAAAATCTACTTCGGACCTATATTGCTGACAACGCACCTGATTTGACTACAAAATGAAACGACGCACAAAAATAATAACTGCGCTGGTGGTCCTTGTGATGATGGCCGGCGGCGCTTACTGGTACTTTATCCAAGTCGCCCTGCCCCACTTTGGAACCGTCCGTGAGGGAATGCTTTACCGGAGTGGTCAACCACGCGGACTGGGACTGCCATGGGTTAAACAATACGGCATTCGCACCTTGATCAATCTCAGAAAGCCGCACAGTGACGGAACGCCCGAGGAAAAATCCTATGCGGCCGAAAACGGCCTTAATTTTTATAATTTTTCCATAGGCCGCAGCCATGAGGACATCGACCGCACGGTCGAGCGTTTCCTGACAATCGTGGATGACAAGTCGAACTGGCCTATCCTCGTGCACTGCTCACGGGGCAAGGAGCGCTCGGGGGTGCTGTCCGCGGTATTTCGGATTGAATATGATCGCTGGCCCAACGAACAGGCGCTGCAGGAAACCTATCGTCTGGGTCTGGAAGAAGGCCACATGCCGATACCGGAAAATTATATTCGAAATTACCGTGCCAGGTGGGACGATAATGGCAAGACTGCGACAAAACCATCTGAGAACCTGCCTGAAGTACCCTGGCAGGATTGAGACTGCACCTAGTATGAAACTACATTGGAATGACGAATGTCGAATGTCGAATGTCGAATGATGGATTCGCTTCGCTCTGACTATTTTAGTTAGAATTAAATCGATAGAATACCTTCCTTCGAAATTCATGATTCCTTGTTCGATATTCGATATTCGCTTTTTCGAAGTTTCTATTATTGATCAGACTGGCCGTTCTTTTGGCCAGAGGCAGCGCTCGTGTGAAACTACATGGAATGTCGAATGTCGAATGTCGAATGGCGAATGTCGAATGATGGAATCGCTTCGCTCAATCAATTTAAAATAGACAGAATACCTTAAATCCAAAATCCGCATTCCAAAATCCAAAATCATTACAGGCAGAATACCTTAAATCCAAAATCCGCATTCCAAAATCCAAAATTTAACCATCGTTGACCGCAGCGGTTTTAAGCTGTCGAATCGGGAAACTTTCGATTGATATAGTCAATAATCACCTGGGAACATTTTTCCGGTTTTCCCATCGGAACAAAATGTCCTGCATCGGCGATGGTCACCACCTCGCAATCGGAAATGATCCCTTTCAAACGTCCCGCCGATTCGGCGGTAAAAACATCCGAATGCTCTCCTCGCACCGCCAGCACCGGACAGGCAATCTGTTTGGCATAGCGCCACACATCCTGCGGCACGGATTCAAAAATCTGGGCTTCAAGCTCCGGATCACATTTGAGAACAGCCGTTTCCGCATCTTTTTCGAGCAGTCCGCATTCCAGGTAGGCCTCGACAAACTCTTTGGACCAGCTGCCGAAAATACCGCGGCCGGAAGTAAAGCGTTTCAGGGCCTCACTTTTACCCTGAAACATATTGCGCCGACGCCGCGCAGATTGAGCCAATTGCCGGTTGCCGGCCAAACCGATCATTCTCAGGGCCGTGTACCACAAAAGCCGCCGACGCGGCAGAATTGAAGGATCGATCAGTATAATTGCTGAAAAAAGCTGCGGACCGCGGTGTTCGCGTCCGCATACTGGCGGATGATAAAGACCGACTGTATTGGAAAGCGAGCGAAAAAATCCTGCGTAGGGAGCCGGCCCGATCATTCTGGCAGCGCTTTCAGTCCGGCTTTTTCGGCATGTTTGATCTGGACGATCAGATGTAAAGCTTAGGCTCTTTTTTGAGTGAAGGAAAATTTTTGGCAGCATCGGGGTAGATCCTGAAACAATAGCAGAAAGATTCTAAAATATTCATCCAGTTCGAAACGGCCCGATGGCTCACCTCAAGATCTTCTCGCAGGGAATTAAGTGACAACAAAGATCCCGCTCGATCGGGCAACATATCACCCAACAGCTGCCTATTGACGATATCCCGAATCGGTTCGATATCTTGTATATCCTCTCTGAATAACCGATCGACCTTCTCGCTGTGCCATCATCGAAGCACGCGTGTGTTTTGTTTTAGAACCGGCTCGGGAAATCCACCGAACCTATCAGGTGACATAAATAGGCCGTGGTTGTTTTGCGAGCGATTGGGGATCGCTTTTGACACAACTGGTAGTGATTTCCTGCCGGTCACCTCTGCCATGGTAAAAGGGTGCAACGATAATAGTGATAAAGTCAACAATTTTTGCTTAAAAGCAAAATATGCTTAAACCATTTTTGCTTAGAAGCAAAAAAATAAGGGTTATGAGATTCCTTGAATCTCATAACCCTATAATTTCATGGTAGGCACGGGGAGATTTGAACTCCCGACTTCTACCGTGTCAGGGTAGCGCTCTCCCCCTGAGCTACGTGCCTTTAAATTTTTTCTTCAAGTACCACCGGCAGGTCTACCTGTCAAGGAAAAATACAGGCACCATGTGCTTAAAGGTTCAGAGGTTCAAGGTCCCGAGCAAGATAACCCTTGTATGAAACTAAATCAATGTATAAGGATTTAGACTTTTATATATGGATGAACCACGAACCACACGAAAGACACGAAAATGAAAAAAAATCTTTTTGGGCTTTTGTGTATTTAGTGTATTTCGTGGTTTACCTGATATGCAACTTCATTTAAGAAGTTTCTTTTTCGATTAAACCGGCTGTTGGTTTGACCGGCGGCAGCGCCGAACCCTGAACCTGTGAACGGTTGCATGCATTTTTATTGGGGAATCAACTCAACTCTTACCATATCCTCGGTGACTTCAAAAATATTGATTCCGAAAGAGACAAAATTCTGTTGCAATAAAGCGGCGGCCAAATCCTTGGCTTTTCCCTTGTACTCCACCAGCAGCGTCGCTTCATTGGGTTTGATTGCCTTGACTTGAATCCCCTCGACACCTGATATGGTGTTCATCGCCTTGCGAAATTTAACATAAGAAGCAAGATGACTCGTACCGCGAATGACCATTAAAACCTCTGATGGTTTGCCGGCCTGTTCCTGCCAAGCCGTGGTTAATGCCTCGGCCAGAGCTTGCCCCGCCAGGTTCCCAACATCCTCCAGGGCTGATTGGGGGCCGCTGATATCATCTTCGCTGACCGCAACCGCTGTCCGGGCCAGATCAATTACCGGCTCGGCCGACGCCGTCCGAATCACCCGGGCGGCAACGGTTCCGTTAAAAGATCTCATGGCCGAGCCCATTATATTGGTTGAAGGTGCAACAGATGATTCACCGATGATGACCACATCGGCTTTTAGCAGTGCGCCCAGCTCAGCTGCTTCCTGATCCAGCAAATCCGGTTTGTCGTAAGCCTCCCAATTTATTTGTCCCCCGCTGCGTGCCAACCGATGGTCGATAACGCTAAACCCGGCTTCGTTAAGACGATCGACCATAACAGCCTGGGACACAGATTCGAAGTCTGCGCCTTCAACCCCCCACCAGAATCCGGGGTACAGGTCCGCTAAATTTTGTTCGGCAATCAATAATAATACGCTGGGCAGTGCCGTCTGAACCTTGATAATTCCGGCTTCGGTGAGATACTGGGATATTTTACTATCCGATACGGAGGCCTCTACAATGACGTGATATGATTTTTCCCGGGCGGTCTCAGTCAATACCTTGTAACTGCTGACATATGCATTCGTCCGATCGAACAGCAATTCGTTGAGGTTGGAAAAATGCTCCACGAAAGCCTCAACTTCCAAAAGCTCGGCGGTCATCAAGGCCACAGCCGTCTCAAGACCATCGGAGATGGCCTTTTCTCTGGCGTCCGAAACATCTTCGCCTTGCACGGTTGCAGTTCCAACCACCACGAATGTTTTGGATTCAGCGGTCACCTGCGCTGCTAAAGGGGCAGGCATCACCGCACCCCCGGCCGTCAAAAACGCCAACAGCATTAATACAGTATAATCGGCAAATACTTTCCTCATATCACCTCGCTCCCGGGTAGGGTTTAATATTTTGGCATAAACATATCTAATAAATGAAATCGTTTGGAATTTCAAGAAAGAAAGTACAAATAGCTTCAGGCTGGGGGCAAAAGGGAGAGGGGGGATTTGGGATTTGGGATTTGGCGGTATCGCTTCGCTCTATCAATTAATAAAATAGACAGAATACCTTAAACCCAAAATCCGAAATCTAAAATCCAAAATCATATCGGTCAGAATACATTAAATCCAAAATCCGCATTCCAAAATCCAAAATATAGTTCTGCCATCAAACCTGTCTTGCCAGAGCGTAGTCCGCAATATCCAGCATAATATCTCGGGTCTGAGAGGATTCGAATATGGCAAGCGCTTGCTTGGCTAGCTCAATATAAGAGGCGGCGACCTGCTGCGTATAGGCAAGTCCGCCATGCTTATCCAGGGCCTTGATCAAGGTGCGAAAATCTTCATCCGTAAAGTCAGGATCCTCGATGATTTGGACCATCAACTCTTTGTCGGCGGAAGTCGCGTTTCTCAACGCCGCAATGACGGGCAGCGTCATTTTACCTTCTCTGAGGTCGGCGCCGACAGTTTTACCGAAATCGGTGGTCGTCAAAGTGTAGTCAAAAAGATCGTCCGCCATTTGAAAAGCGATTCCTAAATTATAACCATAGTCCGCCAGGGCTTTTTCGGTTTCCGGCGGAGCATCTGCGATGATCGCGCTTACCCGGCAGGCAGCTTCAAACAGCATGGCCGTTTTGCGTCGAATGACCTCCAAATATTCTTCTTCTGTCAGGTTGACGTCGCCTTTTCGCATCAGCTGGTGCACTTCACCCTGGGACATGCTTTCAGTGAGCTGGGCCAATATCTCGATGACCCTGAGTCGGCCCGTGCCGGCCGCAATGGACAAGGCCCGCGCCAGTAGATAGTCCCCGACCAGAACGGTGATGGAATTGCCCCAGTTGGCGTGCGCCACTTCTTTGCCGCGTCGTAAGGTGGCATCATCCACCAAATCGTCATGCAGCAGGGTGGCTGTGTGCAGGTATTCCAGGGATGTCGAAAATGTTTTTTCATAGTCGCCGGTATATCCGCAAAGACGGGCTGAAAGGACCATCAAAAGAGGACGCAGCCGTTTGCCCCCACTGAACAAAAGATGCCCGGCCACTTCGGAAACCAGGTCCAGGTAAGGATTTAAATTGTCGGCCAGGGCTTTTTCAATGTCGCTCAGGTCATCTTCGACTGCCGTCAGAATCTTTTGCTTCAGATCATTCATACGGCCTCTCCCATAAGATCATATTCCATGGCATCGGTCACCCGCATATCAGTAAAGCACCCGATTTTCAATCCAAAAGGCCTGGGACTGGTATTAATGTAGGAGATTCCGTCCACCTCCGGGGCCTGGAAATTGGTGCGGCCGGCAAAAAGATTATTCTCCAGTGATTCCTCCACCAGTACCTTTACGATTTTCCCGATATATTTCTGATTATTTTCAGAGGAAATGCCGCATTGCGCGGACATGATCTGATGGTAACGCTCCCGGGCCACCTTTTCAGGAACATGCCCGGGTAAGTTGTGGGATGAAAGATCGTCGGAGTCTGAATAGATGAACACGCCTAAATGATCAAATCGGACATCTTCGGCGAAGTCCATAAGGGCTTCAAAGTCCTTGTCGGTTTCGCCGGGAAATCCAACGATGATGGTGGTTCTGAGCACGGCATCCGGAACCTGGGTACGGATTCTATCGAATAGACGAACAAGGTTGCTGCGGGTATAGCGGCGCCCCATGCGCTTTAAAACGCCGGTGCTGGCGTGCTGAATGGGAATATCAAAATAAGAGCAGACATTGTGAAATGAAGCGACCGCATTGATAAAAGAGTCTTCGATACTTTCCGGATGTCCATAAAGTACCCGGAACCAGGGTCGGTCGACATTTTGCTCACGATCAAAATTGATCCCGGCAAGTTTTTCCATGAGCTGGCCCAGGTTGACGGGATGCACCAGGTCCCTGCCGTAAGCAGTGGTGTCCTGGGCAACCAGCACCAATTCCTTGGCGCCGCCGGCAACAAGCTCCCTGGCCTCGGAAACGATATCTTCAGGATGCCGGCTGTGTTGCTTGCCGCGTAATTTGGGAATTATACAATAGGTGCAGGCCTTGCTGCAGCCTTCAGCGATTTTCAGATAGGCCAGATGCGGCTGGCTCAAATCCCGCGGCGAATCTTTGCCTTGCAAAGATACGAGATCCGGGTCCGGCAGGACACACTGATTGGTGAATTTCGGATCCTGTACCGCACTTATAATTTGATCATATGCCCCGGTACCTAAAAAAACATCCACCTCCGGCAGCGAAGTTACAATATCCTCACGGTAGCGCTCCGGCAGACATCCGGTGACCACCAGGCGCGTGCAGAGGCCTTCTTTCTTATATTCCGCCAACTCCAGAATGACGTCAATGGACTCCTGCGCAGCTGATTCAATGAAGCTGCAGGTATTGACAACGATGGTCTCGGCATCTGCGGGATCATCGGTTAAAGACCAGCCGGCATTTTTAAGGCGGCCGTTCATAATTTCGCTATCAACCTGATTTCTGGCGCAACCCAAACTTTCCAGGTACAATTTTTTCATCTAGGAAAAGTAGGTATGCATCCATTATTGTCAATGCACATTGAGACAGGGCGCTCAGCCGCATCCCGGGTGCTGAATATTGTTTATTTGAAACGTATTTTTTTTGTGGTAAATTAATGTTATTATAAAAGGACCCGATAACAATGTCGGGCCAAATCCAACTCGTTGGGAAATATCTATGCAAGATCCGGTAACCTTGAAAAAGTATAACATCACGATTGCAAGGCTTTTGGATGTCATATTGACCATGACTGAAAGCCAGCAGAAAATCATATTACAGCAGGCCGAGGATTTGGTTAAAGGTGAAAGAAGGATTAGTGAGCGCAAATCATGTGACCTGCGGGTTCATTTCGCAACCCCGGACCGCGCCCACCGGGGTGTCATCAAAAATGTAAGCATGACAGGGGTGTTTATCGAATCCCAGGCGCCCGTAATAATCGGCGAAGAGGTTTTGATGGCTTTTAAAGTGAACCCCAATGCAGCATCTGCAAAACTGAGGGGCGAGATTGCGCATGCGACGCGCTGGGGGATCGGGGTCGAGTTTACTGCAAAAGGTCCCCTATTTGATCAACAGATAAAAAATATAATCCGCAACATCAATTAGGCCGTCGGGGCTTTTGGAATTGAATATTGACGATTGAAGATTGAAGATTTGTGGTATCGCTTCGCTCTGTCTATTATATCAACATCGATCGATTAACTAAAAAGTTGACGCCAACATTTATCTTCGTAAACGCCTGTATACCATGGGTTTACAGAGAAGCCGAAAAATGTTTTGCGCATTTTGTGCAAAACTGAATTGGTGACTGTCTAAATTCCTCAATTCCTGAATCCCTAAATCCCTGAATCCCTGAATCCCTAAATCCCTGATTGGTTTACACGCTGCATTTCTGCAGATGCCCTGGCGAGCAGGTCCACGCCAGTGTCGTCGTTTTCAGGTGAAAATTCCGCCCAACCGATTTCAATGTTTGGACTGAAGCCTTCGGTTTTTAACAGGCTTTCCTCTGAAATCCGTTTCATTTGATTGCATAAATGCTGCGCCTCATCGATCGAAGTCTGGGGCATGAGCAGCGTATAAGATTGCTCATCGTATCGATGCAGGGTGTCCCAGTCCCGAATCTCCGCGTTGAAAATATTTCCCACGGCACGAATAGTACGATCCTTGGCTGCACTATCCAAATCGCTTTTTACTTGCTCAAAGCCTACCCTCAGGAGACAGAAAGATAGCCTGGCGCAGCAGTGTCGCGCGCGTTGAATTTCGGTATCAACGATTTTTAAAAAATCGCTTCGGTCATATAATACGTTCGAATCACTATGCTTTTTTATTTCGCTGAAGCATTCCGTTAGGCTTTCCAGCCGGTCACAGGTGATACCCATCAGGTTAATAAAAAATTTTTGGGCCGTGGGAGGATATAGCCACTGCAGACGTTTAATCAATTTCCAATTGATCTGCAATAGTTCAACAGAACTGGTGGCCACTACGGTTGCCGATCGCGGCGCCGACCGCAAAAAGCCCATTTCTCCCAGGGCATCGCCGGATTTCAACTGATTGATCAGTACCCGGCTTTCGGGAATCGGATGTGAATCGTCCTGGCTGACAGGATCATAAACGTCCATGGTCCCCGATATTATGGCGTACATGCTATTGCTGACATCTCCTTTGTGAAATAAAACGCCCCCGGCTTCGATCTTTTTAAGCGATCCTGCCATAAGGATATAGTGAACCTGGGTGCGTGACAATCCGTTGAAAAGCGGAATTCCCCGGCGAGGTTCCCTGCCAAGTTTCAACTGAATCAAATCCCACAGAGTTACCAGCTCGATATGCTGTATCAGAGAAGGAAGCAGGATCAAATCGCCTATCAACGCCGACAGGGAAGTGATGATCATCATCACCCCAAAAATTGCCGTTGGCTTGAAGCTTAAAAACAACAAAATTGAAAAAGCCGCACACAGGGTAATCGTTGTGAAGATAATTGGTCTTCCAACCTGGTGGAGGGTGTCGCGAATGGCTCGTTTTTCATCCAGATCCTTTTTAAATTCCCGGTTATACCGGACCAGGTAGTGAATCGTATCATCCACCGCCAGACCAATGGCGATGCAGGCAATCAGGCTGGTTACCATGGAAAGCTCTATTCCGAACCATCCCATGATTCCGAAGTTAATGATAATCGGAAACAGGTTGGGCAATATGGCAATCAATCCCACCTTGCTGGACATAAACAGGATAAACATGATGGCAAAAACGAGAATCATGGTAATGCACAGGCTTTTGATTTGCCCGATGGTAAGCTGATGGCTGCTGGCAGCGATGACCATCCCCAGCCCGGTTACCGACCACTGCAGGTCTTTGGAAAAATTTTGCTCCACGAAAGCCAGTACTTTTTCCCGCAGCTGAATAAATTTGCTGGAACTCGACAGGTGGGTCAGCAGGAGTATATTGGTTTGGGAGAGGTCGTTCTTCATAAACCGGTTGAATATGTCTTCACCCAGCACCGTCTTGAAATTATTCAAGACCATCCTGACTTCAAAACCCTCTTGGGGCAGCCGGTAGTATTCCGGTTGGAATTGGTTCAGAACATAATTGACCAACTTCAGGTAATCTGCAAAGGACAAGGTTTTGTCGACACCGTCCAGGGTGGAGAGAAACTCCTGGAGACGTTCTATGTCATCCAAATTACGGGAATTTTCGAAAAAGTCCGCCGCCCCGCCCCCCATGGCGATATTAATGGGGAAACTGCCGGATAAATCCTGGTAAATGTCGTTAAAATTGCGCCTGACCGGGGCATCATCTTTTAAATATCCGACCGGATTTGTCTCAACCTGAATCCGGAATATCCCGATGAGGCACACCAGCACCACCGCCCCGATAATCGGCAAAACGATTTTCTGGTGCTTTAAGTTCAAGTCGGCGACCTTATCGATAAAGCCGGCAAAGATGGGTTTGGCAGCGGGGTGTCGGCCGCCACGTTCAGCGGGCAGCGGCAGAAATGACAGGACCGCCGGCAGAAACGTCAATAAAATGACCAGAATGCTGACCATGCCGAAGCATGAGAAGATCGCAAACTCCTGGATCGCCGTGATACGATTGGCCAGAAGCGATCCGAGTCCGATAACCGTGGTCAAAACCGCCAGCAGCGTCGGCAGGGAGATACTGGCAAACGTACTGTAGGTTGCCTCAAAAGAAGATTTGGCCTCTTTGATGCTTGTCAGATACTCGGACACGATGTGCAGACAATAGGCCGTCCCGACAGCCACAAGAAAAACCGGAACGATCATCGTCAGCATTGACAACGGTATTTTGAGATAGGCCATGAGTCCGAACGTCCAAACCAGAGCCAGTCCCACACAGATAATCGGTATGATAATGTATTGGAGTTTGCGGAACAGACCTAAAAGAATAACGGCAATAACTAAAAATGTAATCGGGGGTAGCCGAAAAAAATCCATCTCGGTATAGCGCGCCAGGGCTTCTGAAACGAGCGGCATCCCGGTCTGATAAAGCTTAAGTTCAGCGGGCGCCGCTTCCAGCATCTGCCTGACCTGCCGGATCACGGCTTGGGGTTCGGTCCCGTCTTTAAGGGCCAGAGTCAGCGCGGTGGTTTTGCCGTCGGTTGAAAGCAGGTTTTCAAGAAATAATTCCGCCTTGGACACCACGGCATGAAATTTTTCCAAATCCCAATTACCGGAAACATCGATCACCTTCTTGATTTCGGGCAGGCTGATCACGCGCCGCACGCCTTCGATTTTGGCCGCAGTCTCACTGAGCAGCTCGATCTTGCGGAAGGTAATCGGGTCGAATACATTGTCGCTTTTAATGACAACCCTGATTATCTCATCGGAACCAAAATTTTTCTTAAAATCATTGTAGCGTGCGGTTTCGGGCAGGTTCTCAATTTGAAGATCATAGACGGATGTTTTAAATGAAAGATTCGGCAGATGCCAGGCAAATAATCCGGTAATGAGAGCTGTCGCAATGATGATAAAAAAAGGTCGCTGAAGTGACCATTCGAACTTTTCCCAAATCGAGAGCCCCATAGAAATCCTTTCCTTAATTGAGCCGCGGTAGGCCGATGATGGCGGAGCCGGTCATCTCTGACACCCGGCGGCGGGATCTTCGACTGGCCCGGAAGACCGAATTGTCAATTTGGAGTGATTCTTATTGGGTGTGTTACTTTATGTCAATCAAAAACTGAACTTAGTTCGCTTCGCTCACAATTGGAATGATGGAATACTGGAATAATGGGTACAGCTCACGCCACCACGTTGCAGAATACGACGATTCATGGGTTAAATAACGCCATGGATCGCAAAAACATAGATAGAGGCTTCAAAAAACTTCGCGTCAGGCAAGACGCCGTTGCCCTTGTAAAGAAGTCATGCGGTACTAACCAATATTCCAATATTCCAGTATTCCAGCCTTCCATGTCGCTTGGCCAAGGCCTGAATTAATTTAATAACAGTCTTATTTTCAATAAGCTATAGAAGCTCCGAGACGTTCACTGCACCACCTTAAACCGTTTCGAGTGAAAAGCGCCAAGGCTGCCGTTGGGCCTCTCCACGATAATCAGCCCTTCGACCCCTTCGAGATGATTGATTAAATCAAGTCCCTTTTTCATGCCCATCACCATAACCGCGGTGGCCAGACCATCGGCCAGGGAGCAGTTGGCGGCCAGGATCGAAACGCTGACCACGCCGTTGGAGACCGGATAGCCGGTTCGCGGGTCGATAACATGGGAGTAGCGGATTCCATCGACTTCAAAAAAATTACGATAATCCCCGCTGGTGGCAAAGCCCTGGTTGCTCAGTTCGACAACTTGGTAAACATCGTTGACCGCCGCATCTTTGCGCGGGCGATTTATCCCGATCCGCCACGCTTGGCCGTCCAGCCGTTTGCCGGATGCAAATATCTCACCCCCGATTTCCACCAGGTAGTTTTTGTACCCTCCCTGACGGACCAGCGCAGCGATTTGATCAACGCCGTAGCCTTTGGCAATCGACGATAAATCAAGGGTAACGAATTTGTTATTTTTCACCAGGGCGCCGGCCGGCCGGATGCGGATATTTTCGAACCCGATATTCGGCAGCAGTGCTGCAATTTTTCGTTTATTGGGCGCAGTGTGTTGCCGTCCGTCACGCCCAAAGCCCCATAAATCCACCAGCGGGTTAACGGTTGCATCCCAGGCCCCTTCGGAAAGCTCAAAAATGGTTTGGGCCGTCGACATGACCCGCAGAAAATCAGCCGATATTTCAAAGGCCCGGCCGGCCTGTTTCATCGAATTAAATCGGCTGATTTCGCTGTCCTCCTGATAGGTGGACATGCTGTTGTTAATGGCCGTCAGACGGGCCTCGATCCTCTCCTTCAGCCCGGCGATCCCCTGATCATCGCCGGTCACCACTTTGACGTGGTACGTCGTGCCCATCGTGCGACCCGCAATTATATGTTCGCGCTTCGCCTCGCCGTAGGTCGGTGCCAACAATAACGCGATACTTAAAATAAGAAATTTAGTATATTTTATCATTTTTTTGAGTTAGGCGACTCGGTAAAGCGCTTGGCGCAGGGCGCATAGGGCATGGCGCAAATGGCAGAGCGCAAAGGGCAGGGCGCAGAGGGCAAAGAGCAGGGCGCAGGCCGCAGGGCATTCTGACAGTACGCTTAATTAAGGGATTTTCTGAAATTCGAAATCTGCCGGCATAGTTTAGCTAGATCAGGGAGGTTTTTTTCTAACCTTTCGGTACCTATTAAGTTACGCCTTTCTAGCAGGATCAAGATGTTCGCATTTTCAACAGATGCGCGGCAGCTGCTCCCCGGCCAGCATATCCACGATGCGCTGCCCTCCGATCCGCGTCTCCATAACGACTTTACCAGTATGGTCGGCAACAACTTCCCCGATGACGGCGGCATTCTTGCCAAACGGATTCGCAGTGATGGCCGCCAATACCGTGTCGGTATCCTCTGCGGACACGAAAGCCAGCAGCTTGCCTTCATTGGCCAGGTACAAGGGATCGAAGCCCAACAGCTCACAGGCGCCGCCGACTTCCTTTTTTAGCGGAATTCTGTCTTCATAAATTTTGATGCCGATCCCGGATTGATCGGCAATTTCATTTAAAGCTGTGCCTACGCCGCCGCGAGTCGGATCCCGCAGCACATGAACATTGTCGCTGACGGCAAATATTTGTTTGACCATGTGATTCAGCGGCGCTGTATCACTTTTCAAATCGGTTTTGAATGACAGTCCCTCCCGCTGGGTCAAAACGGTGATGCCATGATCTGCGACAGTGCCGCTTAAAATGATCCGGTCGCCGGCCGCCGCGTTGCGGCTGGCAACATTGATGGACGATGGTATCAATCCGATACCGGAGGTATTGATAAAAATTCGGTCCACCGCCCCTTTGGGCACGACCTTGGTATCGCCGGTAACCACGCTGACTTCAGCTGCGCGGGCGGCAGCGCCCATATCTTTGACGATCTTGCCAAGATCAGCCAGCGTAAACCCCTCTTCGATAATCAGCCCGACACTAAGATACAGGGGGGTTGCCCCGCACATGGCAAGATCGTTCACGGTGCCGTTTATCGCCAGATCACCGATATTTCCTCCCGGGAAAAAGATGGGATCCACCGTGTAGGAGTCCGTGGAGAATGCCATACGTTGTCCATTGAGTTCAATGATGGCACCATCGTTTAATTCCGCAAGGATGGGGCTGTCGAATACCGGCAACAGCATGTCGGTGGTCAGACGATGCGATATCTTGCCCCCGCTGCCATGATCCAATAGTATTTTGTCAAATTTCATAAAATTGTCCGTTTATCTAATGAATTAAGTTTAGGTGCTTTACAAATATCTGAGAAAACGGACGAGCGTAGATGTCCAGGGACAATTTTATTATTTTTTTGCTCAGGCAGGAAAAAACTGGGTTTATCCGTAAAAATCAAAGCCCTTTTTCTTAGTCCCTTTAAACCAGCAACTAGCTAACACCAACTCCCGAATTCATTTGCCTTATAATGTCATTAATTTTATATGCCACCTGAAGCCCGAAACCTTATTCTTTAACCTCAGTCCTCAGCACTCAGTCCTCTGACTACTGTCATCCGTCCTCTGTCATCTGTCCTCTGACCTCTGTCGTCTGTCCTCTGTCGTCTGTCCTCTGTCACCCGTCCTCTGTCATCCGTCCTCTGTCCTCTGACCTCTGTCCTCTGTCATCTGCCCTCTGTCATCTGACCTCTGCCCACTGCTTGCCGCGGCGTAGCTCGAAGAGCGAAGACGGGTCATCTGACCTCTGTCGTCTGTCATCCGTCCTCTGTCATCCATCATCTGTCTTCAGTCTTCTTGCAATCCGCAATCCGAAATCTGAAATCCGCAATCAAAAATTTCCCACTTCCGAATTCAAAGCCCTCTGCCCTCTGCCCTCAGCCCCACGCTCTGCGCCCTTAGCTCTTCGCCCCATGCGCCATGCTCTCTGCACTTTGCCAATCAATCCGAAATCCGCAATCCGAAATCCGCAATCGAAAGACTTCCGACTTCAAACGTGGTACTTATAATACGCCGCACACGTTCCCTCGGTCGACACCATGCAGGGTCCCACCGGATCCATGGGGGTGCACACTTTGCGAAATAGTTTGCATTCGGGCGGAATTTTTTTCCCGATTAAAATTTCGCCGCAGGCACAGCCGGATGGAATTTGGGGATCCGGCACCTGGATGTCAAACTGTTTCAACGCATCATGCAGGGCAAATTCATCTCGAATTTTCAATCCACTGCCCGGGATCCGGCCGATCGCCCGCCAGCAGGCATCGGCCGGCTCGAAGATGTCGGTTAGAATCTGCCGGGCTTTGGCGTTGCCCTCGGCGGTAACGGCCCGGGGATAAGCATTTTCAAGCCCCGGCTTGCCGGCCTCGATCATCTCGGCCAACATGCTGATGGCCTGCAGGATATCTGCCGGCTCAAAACCGGCGACCACACTGGGCGTTTTATATCTTTCAAAAAACGGGCGATAGGCATCCAACCCGATAATAACCGACACATGACCGGGCAAAATGAAGCCGTCTATTTTTACATCGTCCAGACTCATCAGCGTTTCCAGCGCCGGCGGCACCAGTTTGTGGGCTGATATTACCGAATAATTTTTCACCTGCAATTGAGATGCCTGTAGAATGGATGCCGCGATGGTCGGTGCCGTCGTCTCAAATCCGACTCCTAAAAAGACCACTTTCCGGTCCGGATTTTTTTGGGCAACCTCGACGGCGTCAAACGTCGAGTAAACCACCCGGATATCGCGGCCTGCCGCCCGCTCCTGTTGAAGTGAAGAGACGGATCCGGGAACTCGCATCAGGTCACCGAAAGTGGTCACGATGACATCATCGACACGGGCCAACTCGATAAAGGCATCGATTTCATATTGATCGGTGACACATACCGGGCATCCGGGCCCGGAAAGCAGGGAAATGGTATCCGGCAGTACCGAGCGAATGCCGCTGCGAAAGATCGACACCGTGTGTGTCCCGCAGACTTCCATCAACCTGATGGGGCGCCGGCTAAGATTTTTAATTTTTTCGATGAGAATTTTTGAAATTTTTGAGTCCCGATATTCTTCGATATGTTTGAGTGGCATAAGTATTTTTCCCTTTAAGTCGAAAAAATTAAAAATGAGCGCTTTGCTTGACGAGCGCTTCGCTTGAGGCAAAACAGTTATTGCAGATGTGACTGCATATACCTGATAGTTTTCTTGAGAGTCCAAAGTTCTACAGTGAACGATAGACGTAATTTTTTAAGAATCTATTCTGATTACGTACATAGCTACGGACAATAGACTCTCAATATATTATAGTATTTTATAAAATCATTAACAAAA
>Ga0209149_1000367_pt1 | contig 18687 bp, 17 predicted proteins | sample WorMetTyACAVOLI2_FD_187423 | JGI IMG/M metagenome (GOLD analysis project Ga0209149, IMG submission 187423) | Marine gutless worms symbiont microbial communities from Max Planck institute for Marine Microbiology, Germany - Olavius algarvensis... ... | reverse complement strand
TTTGTATATATAGAATACATTGCTCATAATGTATGCCCCGGTTTTGCTTTGTGTGGGAGTCAGTTATTTTCGGTATTTACAGGAATTGGTGACGACAGAAATACGTGAAGTCGAAAATTAAAAAAAAAACAAATCGTCTCGTGGATTACACGAACGTTATCATTTCTACGTACTATTCGCATGCGGAAACTGCCTCCGGCGTGAAAAATTTTACGTATCAATAGAACTTTCGCTCTTCCTCAAGAATTGTCAAGTGGTATTTTCAGATCATCATCATCATCATCTTTATTTGTTGAGATAAAAATACATGATGCAAACAAGGAGCACATAGATGTCTGATTAAGATAGCAGTTGGTGAAAATATGGCCATAAATCAAGTGCGGTACTTGTCAAAGTACTATAAATAGCACTATGACGTCCGCTGAGGGGTGTTCGGTAGGGAAGCAGCTTGCAAGCGGCTTGCGAGCACATCGTCAGCCGACTTCGCTAATCTTCGCTTCCTATCGTCGGTCATTTGATGTCTACTCCGGCAGCGTGTGTACACGCTGGCCACTCTGCTAGATCCGCGCTACAAAGGGCGTCTGTTCGCACTCGACGAGCTAGAGGCGATTAAGCAGTGGGCAATCGACGAGGCGCGATTCGAGCCGTCAAATCCGCCCGCCAACACCACAACCGCCACCACCGAAGAAGGCGCGCGCTGGCCCGTTGGACGTGCTCGATGCTGTAAGGGGTGCACCATGCAGCGCCCACCTCATCCGCATCAGCCACGTCACCGGTGGATGCTGAATTGTCCACGTATCTGCAAGCTGACATTATCAGTCGAGCGGAATCGCCGACTGAATGGTGGGCAGCAAACGTTGTTGGCTGCAGAAGCCAAGCGCTATCTCAGCGCGCCGCCGACGTCCTGGCTAGTGAGCATGTGTTTAGCAGTGCTGGGCGGATCTACATGGACAAATGGCTACTTCCCAAGCATTGGAAAAAAATCGAACAAAAATCGTGGAAAAAATATAGATTTGAAGATTTCGATTTTTTTTGATTTCTAGCAAAAAATCGAGATTTTCGATTTCGAAGTCGGGAATCGTCCATCACTAGTTGAATGTCATCATATTTAAATATTCTACACAGAAGTTCAGTGACACATGTCTACACTACAAATAACAATGAGGCCTAATTTAAGCAGTTACGTTCAATGTTTGTACATGTTTCACTCAAATGTGAGCAATCAGCTCTGATTATGAACAGGAAAACGTTGATTATGTCATGTATTTGATATTTTATGTGGTTGTAGATTTTGAAGCACAAATTCGTGATCTTCAACAGAAACGGAAGAATGTTGGTGTAAATGATGGTCCTGCTGAGAACCGTGTGGGACTTGGACAGGAAGGTCACTATGACAGTGACATCTACGAAGGAAGTGCTGGCACCAGTCGGTTCGAAGGTTACCTGGATTCTATTCCTGCTACTGATGACCAGGAAGTAAGCTGTTGTGATGCCTTTCTTTGTTTTTTTGTGAGCATGCCACATTCCCATATTACTAACAATGTAGCTGTGTAGTCGGATGGAATGTCATTGGCTGTTCATGCAGGTGAACTGTGGCTGTGCAGATTCAGGTGCCATTTGATATGGGTGTTGGTATGCATCAAGATCACATTGTGTTATTTGGGGGTCGGTCGGGTGGGTTCTCCCAAGTTTGGGTTTTGTTTCCCCTTTCAGTTTTTACTCCCACAGCATGCCCCTTTTCCAGTGGCGTTGCCAGGACCGATTTTGCACCAGGAGGGACACGGTGTGCACTGCATGTTCACAAAATCAGGCACAAATCACAGAAATTTCTATATAAATATACACCTCGGTTAAGCCAACTTCAGTGATTGCGAATACGTGGCTGGAACAGAAAAAATGTGCATGGTGTTCACTAGCAGTCTATCACTGTTCACTGGAGTTAAACGTTAATAGCAATGGGCAAATTGGTGTACTGTGCAGGCTGCAGGGGGGGGGGCACGTGTCCCAGTGCCCTATAGCTTGCAATGGCAGCGCCTTTTCCAGACATCTTTGGCCCGTTGTTTTCTGTTTTATACACATTTTTACATTGTAGGAGACTAGCTAGCTTATGTGTGTCTCATGTCTTATTGTATAAATAGCCTTTTTGTGCCGTTAAGAAACTACTCCACACTCACGTCTCATCTTATTGTCTCAGTCTATATTTAGTACACCTTGTCAGTGAATCCTGTGCTACAAAGCAGTTGTATGTGTAAATCTAAACATGAATGAGCTAGGGCTTCAGAATATGTTATGTGTTATGCTACAAAGTACATATTTTTTATACAATGGGTGCATTGTTCGCATATGTGGCTAAATTCTGTTGTGCTTATGTGTACACAGGATGAAGAAGAGGAGCATGTGCCACCGGTGTTAGGCAGGAAGTACACGGCACCTCTGAACATATTAAATGACTTGTCCAAGGACGAACGGGTGTGTACGTTAATGTAATGTGACTTTTCTTTGGAGTAATTATAGGTGTTATCTTGGATGGCACAAAAAGTCTCAGTCTCGGTAATATCTTAATTCTTTGTATGTGTGTAATAACATTAGCCAAACATTTTTGTGTGAGAAAGCTTTAATGACTGTCCAGCAGCTGCAAAATAACTATAATTTGCTGTTTTTTGTCTGTTTACTTGTGATATACAGTACTGCAGCAAGTCGCTTTGGTTTGGCTTATGCCTGACCGCAATGTATGAATTTCTAGGATTGCATTACACTGTGGTCTTGCATGTAGCTTAGTGCTAGTTCAGTAATATAAGTTTTGCATTTCTTAATTAAGGGAAATGATCGATCGGACGTAAATGATGGATAGGATGTAGCAGTTAACGTTAATTCGATTAATGAAGTATAAACTTCAATACCCTAAGTCTAAAGAAATTGAAATTTATTAACTTGAGCGTGAGCCATTGTGAAATTTGTTGCAAGAATTCTGTTGTGCCGATTTCAGTCATCTGTTGTTGTTAATAGGATTTTGATCCGATGGCTGAGCATCGTGCACCTCGTGTGGGAGACCGTGATGATGAATATAAAGCGCGGCGCCGCAGTCTCATGATTTCCCCAGAGCGTCACGATCCATTTGCTGGTGAGATTTTGTTTGTTGTCGTCTAGTTTATTTGCATCGTGGGTGAGTCATTATCTTCATATATTTCTTAGCTGAATTTTTCTCGTGTTAGATCTTGCTACAATGATTGTACGATAGTTTGTCTGTGTATCTCTCAGTCACTTGTGGCTTCTGTTTGAATATAGATTGTTGAGTTGCTGTCAACGTTGGTTAAATGTTTGTGTGACCGATTGTACTCCAGTTGCATTGCCAGTGAGGCAGGAGAGGTTACTGAAAAATGACTTGATTAAAGACTGGCTATGGGTGTCACTTACTGTTGAAGATAACATAGCAGAGAGATGGCCATATTTCAGCATTTTGTTACAGATTTGGCTTAATAGTTAACTGACATTGGTATAGGTTTCCAGCAATGCCATTGCTTTTCAAATTTGGGAGTCTGATTACAAATTCTGTGAGATAAATTTTTGTCATATTGGCCGGCGTGATGTTATGGTTGCATCACTGTGTGACATTGCCATGAGCACTGAGCTAAGCTTGCTTGTAGGCTTGCTATTGATGTGTGCTGGATGACTGTATATCTGTTGTAATGATGCGATTCTAACTTCGAAATGTGTTTCCCCCGCAGCGAACTTCTATGCTCGGAAAATTATTGAAGAAGAGATCGTCGGATATCAGTAACCCGACCGTGAAAATGGTGTCACGTGTATTGTTGATAGATGCTAGTTACTTTTCTATTGGTCGTTGTGACCTCAATGTTTTGTTCAGCAGTTTTTTTAAATCTTAATTATGTGCACAACAGCAATTTTTTTGGTTATGTTGTATCTCTGAGAAATCTTGTCAATTTGCTGTCATGATATTTAAGCATATTCTGGCTTTTCTGTCTAATGTGAAGACAAAAACAGTAGTCGGTGGCATAACTTACACTGTGGTTATGTAACTTCGATGAGAATTTTGGAAGATTTTCTAACATTTATAATAGTCATTGACTTTCTTGACTTTTGCCTTATATATAGTTGAAGTTTAGTTCACCAGTAATAGATGCTGTTGGCAAGTAATAATTCTGTTCGGTAGTAGTAGATGCTTGTGCGGCACACACCGGAGTGTGTCGCACGTTACCCCGTCCGTTACACTCTGGTATGAGATTAATTCTAGGTGGCAGAGTCAAAATGTTGCAGCTGCAGGCGTAATGTCGCCGACGGAGTCCGGATGACACCACGTCAATGGACGTGTGTGAGGTCGCAGTACGTATATCTTCCTACGGTCTATCAGATGTTTTATCTCATTATTGCTGTCATTATTAAATATATGCGTGTGGTGTTTGTCTTCTTGACAGTCACATGGAGAACTTGGGTCGGGTTTGTTCCAGCTATAAGAAACCTATGTAATGCTGAAAGATCAGCAATTTAGTAAAGAACAAGTATTTTGGAAATGTCGGACTTTGAATTGTCAAGACTGGGATAAACTGTGCATTAATGAGAACGATTTGTTTTAAGAGTAAACCTACTTACTTACTATATAACTGGTCCACTGGATTTGTCAGGGCCCAAGTTCTCTGCTGTGTCCTAGACTGCCTGCTCTGCTGGCAAGCCACTGGTGAATAGGAACATGACACTTGATGAATGTTCACGAGTCACGTGGCTGCCTGGCAAGCAGGCTGTCTGTCGGGATGGATTGTTCGTTTTGTTTATACTGACTTGGGTGCGAGGCAGCTGGCTGCTGTGTAGAACACAAAATTACAGAACAGTATTTTACAAATGACCGAGAAATCGACTGTCTGTAAAATGATTTTGTGTAATACGTGTATTTCTTTTTCCGAATGGTCAGATGCAGTTTTACAGTCTCGGTTTGTTACCACTTAGAACAAAGAAAATGAACCAGCACTGTTCTGTCATATATACAAAAAATTAAAATGCTGTAACATAATCATGGTTTTTCACTAAGTGTGAAATTTTTTGTAGTTTAGTATAAACCACATATGTGGGATCAATGTCTGTCCTTGTTTGTATTATTTGCATGACACATGCTGTTTTGCAAGTGATGTGTTCCTGTGACTGTGATACTGATACGGTGAAATTTGGGGGTTTAGAGTACTGGGTTTTCGCATGTGCACAGCAGTCATTTGCTGCCTGGAGCCAACTTGGTATAATGTTTACATTTGAGAATTTTGTATCAGTTGACTAAATGGAAGGTGTTTGTCACGACCTCACTGGGGTCGTGACAACATCTGTGTTGCTGCTGTAGGCGGAAAGACGCCGGATCTGTCGTCTGAGAGACGTACATTTGCCGACGTCATGACAGAGAACAAGCTAAAGGCAACACAGGTAACTGAATGCTATGAGGGTTAATGCTAATAAATAGTTGGAGACTGCTGCTTGTTTTGTATGGCTATGTCTTGTTTTGGTCAGGTTTTGGTATAGTAATTTGTGCTTACCTCTCACGGGTTATATGATATGTAGCCATGAAATTCATTTGATATTAAAGCTAGAAACGTTGAGTCCGGCTGTGTCTGTATCACACGAGGTACAACGTCACAGGTCCCCGCTTTTTGTCAAAAAATTGCTATCACTGTATGGTTGTCTGCATCACAAACGTCTCCGGAACCACTTTTTGATTCGTTGACACACAGACAGACATGTTGAAAACAACAATACCAGCTTTTGCTATAGTGGCTGGTAATTATTGAAGAGGAGTTAGTGAATATGTTAGACTGTTGACACTGCACATCTTTAACTGCACCTTTTAACTGCACCATGTCTGCTTGCAGGCATTTTTTGTCTTGCGTCTTTGTGGTCATCGTTATATGCTTCATAGTTTTATGTGGCATTATTGTACAGAGAGCATTGGTAGACCAGATGAAGTCGAAAGCGAAGGAGGGAACACTGAAGACAGTGAACGGAGCAGTGAACAGTCAACCTCCTGCAAAGCGTCGACGTTGGGACGTGTCGAGCGTTGGTCCGGCCGACGAGACGCCACTCAAGCAGTCCAAGCCGAGCTGGGACGAAGTCGAAGCAAACACTCCGTCACAGAGTCGTTGGGATGATACACCCGGCCGTGCCAAGGGTGCCGACACCCCCGGTGCCACCCCTGGTGCCAGTACTCGGCAGTGGGACCAGACGCCTGGACATGCTTCGTCTGGTGCTGCAACCCCAGGACGTGAAACTCCAGGGCAGCAGGTTACCCCAAGTGCACGTAGAAACAGATGGGATGAAACTCCGAAAACCGACAGAGGTTTTTGATTTACAACTTTTTTTGAGATTGTTTAAAATTACATAGGCTGTGTGACTTAATAAAATTAGTTAATATTTGGCAGCGTTCTCAGTCAGTGCTGGTTAACTGGTGCAAGTTATGTAAGTTGTTGTCATTTAAGCTTTTGCAAGAAAGTCCGTAGTCACTGCAGAACTATCATAGTACGGACATTATTGCAAATTACCACATGTTGGTTGTTTTATGGTGGACATTTGAGGTGTCAGCTGGATTTGTCCATGATTTTGTTGTTATTATCGTGTTGTATCTTATATTGCAAAGCTAGGCATTGTAACGCATAGCACACTATGCCAGACTGTGGAGATGATGTACAGAACTATGTCGAAACACAGGACATAAATTTATCCAGCAGTTCACTATTTTGCAGTTTATAATTTTATGTAAGCAGGTGTATGTGATGCAGGGTACAGGAGTATAGCATATAAAGGAACATTCTACTGTCACCTTAAGACTTATCTTTTTACACTTACTTGAGATTCATAATTGCACTTTGGAGATGTTTTTATGATGCTTTGGAATTTTGTTATTGTACAGTGTCACTGAGCTTAAGTAAGTTACACCTAGCAAGTGACTATGGTGATGATGATGCTGATTTGGTTATAATAAAAAATGATTATAGATTGTCAGTATAAAGGTGCAGATTGGCTGGCAATGTGATTGCATCGAATAAACCTGGATTGTTTTGCAATAACTCGCGTTATGTATGTTCTACAGTGTCTTTTACACATTGTTATATACATTGCTTAATAGAGACGCCTGGTCATGGTGGCGGATGGGCCGAGACACCTCATACAGACAGAACTGATGCTATCATCACTGAGACGCCGACTCCAAGCACCAGTAAACGCAGGACTCGGTGGGACGAGACTCCCGGTGGCGCGACTCCAGCGGACTCGACCCCCGCAGGTGGAATGACGCCCAGCGGAATGACTCCTAGCGGCACACCTGGTGGCCTGACACCAGGTGGAACTACACCTGGTGGTTCTACACCGGGCGGATTGACACCGGGAGGCTTCACACCTTCTGGTACTACTCCAACTGGTGCAAAGGCCATGGCAATGGCAACACCGACACCTGGTAAGTTCATGTATTTACTGTTACTGTAATTCGCTGTGTATGTATGCCTTCAGTTTCTTAATATTGTGTTATGTAGAAGTATTGAAGTGGAGCATCTGCTGTTATTTTCCTCTGCAATTTATGGTGACCTACTTGATCTAGTATAAAAGTGATGTTCGAGAGCCTAGCATAGTGGATCATTCATGTTGATACTGCGTGCTACTTGAGATATAAGGCCAGTAATGTTTTTATTGTTAAAATTTGATAAAAACAGACTTGCTTAATCATAATGTGACCAATGATATCCTATCTTTTATTGGTCTGCTACTGGAATATTTACGACCTGATTCAGTGGTGTCTACCTCCCTGTTCCCAGTAATAGCCCCTTTAGCTTGTGTCGTGGCTCAGTGATACATGATAAACAAAAAATTACCCCCCCCCAGTTTTTAATTTGTGGGAGAATCATCTCCACCACCCCCAGTTGGTAGACGCCACTGACCCGACCATTAGTAATATTTGACAGCTTATTGCTGAGTTTTGTCAGACTTTGGGCATTATTGGGGCCATGCATGCTGTACTGGGCACATATCTGTGTCTCCACCGGAACAGACAGGGAAAGTGGCATCCGTAGTCCGTACATAAGTAATACCTCTGAGATAACCACTGCTAGTCGACCACGAACGTCAGCTTTAACTTGACATTAATACGTTGCAGCAATTAAATATTCTTTCGTGCAAGCAGATGAAATATTGCCAAAAATTAATGAGTTTAAACAATATTGCATATGCAAACAGGAACTTGTTTATTGTGCACGTGAGCTGTGATGTGTGATTTCCTCCCGAAATGTTAAAACATCATTTTTATGAACTCTGTTAGGAGTTCAAGAACTACTATCGCATATTTACTGATGGCTCCAAAGAAGGTAACAGAGTTGCAGTTGCTGTGGTCCATCGAGACAATACTATGTGTGTTTGACTACCTGATACAGCAAGCATCTTCATAGCTGAATTATATGCCCTTTTGCTTGCGATAAATGTGGTCCGACGCTCAAAAGAAAAGAATTTTTTGTAATCTATGTCAGATTTTATGTCAAGTCTGCAGTCTATCAACGGCTTTAATCTTGACTCAGATCTCGTTCAAAAATTTCTGAAGGACTACACTATCCTAGCAAAAAATGGCAAAAACATTGTTTTCTGTTGTATCCCAAGTCATGTGGGAATCCTCGGTAATGAAAAAGCAGATGCAGCTGCAAAGTCAGCACTTACTTTACCTGTCACTCGTATGAAACTTCCTGCCATAGACATGTGTCCTCGTATAACAAAGCTGATATTTGACGAGTGGCAGGAAGTATGGAATTGCTGTGCTGGAAATAAATTACATGCTATTGACCTACTGTAGGTGACTACAAACAGAAAACATGTTTATCGTGCCGTGATACAGTATTGGTCATACTCATCTAACACACTCTTTCCTATTCTCAGCTGATGACATACCTGAATGTGGTACTTGTCAGTGCCCACTGACAATGAAGTACATCTTGGTTGAATGTGTTGATCTTAATGATGTACCAAATAAGCACTTTGTTGCTTCTTCTATTAAAGATGTATTTGATAATGTCGAAGCACATAAAATTGTTGATTTTATTAAAGAAACTCATTTTATAAGCAACTTTAATGTTTTGATATTAATGTTTGTTATTTGTTTTTTATTCTAGCTTAACAACCTTGATCTTACATTCATCATAGGTTTTACCGTCTTATTATTTTCATATCCTATCCATTGTAAAAACCTCGAATGGCACTAAATAGCCTATTTGTGCTGATGTGCCATTAAGAAACTACTCACTCACTCACTCAGCTGTGATGTGGCATATTCCTCTGCCCAATAGCAGTGCGTCTGTTGAAGTGTCTGCCATTATTCCTGCTGATAAATTTGATGACATTCGTAACAATGCTATAGATCAGTTGTCCCCTGTGTAGCAATTTTTATTAGTACCTCTGTGATTGGGGCAGGGTATGTGTGTAGTAGAGATATGGACAAAACGAACTGAACAGATTAGTGTGTTGATTGCAGGACACTTGCCAGTGCCGATGACACCGGAGCAGATGCAGGCGTGGACTCTTCAGCGTGAGTTGGATGAACGCAATCGGCCGATGACTGATGATGAAATTGAAACACTCCTCCCGGATGGTTATAAGGTAAACAAGTTTCTTATTACAGCCCAAGGTGAAATTAAAGTGGCTTTTGATTTTTTCAGTCGCCATCTACAAACTTTTCTGGTTTTGTTTTGAGCAAATAACAAAGGATTGAAACCAAGTAACCTATAGATTATTAGTTTTTAATCCTTTAGAATAGTCATGTGTGATAATAATATAATAATAATAATATCCAAGACAAATGTTTATGGTGCAGTCATCATGGCAGAGCCATTGCGAGAGTTCACCCGGTTCATTTGATGAATGTAGAATGGCACAAAGTGGCCGCCGACCCAAGACCAAGCCAGACGACTTAGGCTGTGAGTCCGCATGTACAGGCTGCCAGAATCTACACCCACCATCGCCATTTATTATTACTCAGCCCGAAAGCTGATACTCATTTTACCGTCTGACAGAGGGTAGAAGGCTGAGTCGATAGTCAGGATGGTAGAACCTGTTTATGTTTTTCTTGGCATAGCACATTTGATGCATAGATTGGTACTTTATTGCATTAAGGGTGTCTCACATAATGCACTATATAAATGCACAATACTTACTTACTTTACTTAGTCGATATACTGTAAATGTTATATGTGACCTCCATCGTCATTTCTTCATCCAGTTGATTATGCACGTGAACCCAAACAGAATCACCATAAACCCAATGTTGCTGGTAAGCCTTTTGGCATGTGTCTAAATAATACACCTTTTTTGTCTCTGGATCATATGCATAGTAAATACTGTTGTGTTTTCACATAGATGTATGTCCCGATGTCCCATGACAACACTGGCATTTCTTTCGGTTTCCACCAATAATGAACGGATTTATAAATTAGCAGGAGGTAATCACTGCCACCAGCTGATGAACTGATTACATTTTTGGCGAAATTGTACCAGGATACAACAGAAAATTTTTACCAACACTGGTGCTGCCGCATAGAGAATGACTTTACATATGACTGAATGCAGTCTTTAGCTCTCTAGTTAGTTTCTTTTGTTCTAGTAATGTTGGACAGTAACATAACTCAGTGATCTTAACATATTAAAGGCATGTAACTTTTATGATGTATATCCATGTGGTAGGTTCTGCAACCACCTGCTGGTTATGTTCCAATCCGAACGCCAGCGCGCAAGCTCACGGCCACGCCCACCCCACTGGCTGGCACACCAGTTGGCTTCCGTATGCAGACACCGGACAGCAAGACCCAGGTTGTTGACCTCCAGCCGAAGGGCAACCTGCCGACAATGAAACCAGATGACATGCAGTATTTTGACAAACTGCTCGTTGACGTTGACGAAGAAAGCTTATCACCAGAGGAGAGAAAGGAACGCAAGATCATGACGTTGCTGCTGAAGATTAAAAACGGGACACCGCCTATGCGCAAAGTAAGTTACGTTTCCAGTTATATGTTATTCCATTATGTGACGTCGTTTATCTTGATATAGACAGCTGTAGTATGTTTTCTGTTGTGTGAGGTTTTAGAAATGTGTTTAATATCAAGTTCTGATGTAGTTCAAGAACTTTGTATTTAGTCGTTTTGCTAATAAGTTTATTGCATAGCATTTCATACATTTGGTTGTGGTGGCATATCTCTATTAGTTAATGAATGTGTGATACTGTTGTTTACAATCTGCTGTTTTTAATACAGTGTGCTCTTACCCTTTTCAGTGCTTGTTGCTTGTTGGTTGTGTAATAGGAAGGTAGTGCGTTTGGCCCAACAGACGGCCTCAGCGATGGGTAGTTTAGGCTACCCACCCCAGCTGGTAGGGCATCCAACTGGATTGAGTTTTGATCTTGCTTGGTTTGGCACTATCTGTTGAGCGCCTATGTATCTTCAGTCTTCGGCATTTAAAATTTCTCTGGATACATTCGTTTACTTTCTAGTGAGCTGAGCCTGCTGGAATTGGCCCTTGACCTGGTTGACTACCTATTGTTTTTCAGTGCCGTGACACTGTTGGTTGGGTCATTTGACTCGTAAAATCGTCACCGAAATGATCTATAATGTGTCAAGTGGGATGTTAAACACTGCAATAGATACATACATTGTAGAAAATCCTGCTGCAGTATACACCACATTTCCTTCGTTAGGATTGTCTGGAAGACGTGGCTTAACCTTCGTTGAGTAAAGCAATGAACGTAGGCAAGTTAAACAATAACAAGAGGTCAAAGTAATTTGACAAAAAGTGCCTCACGGGGGGCCCATTCCCCGGTTAGGGGTCACCCCAGGGGGTCAAAAGTTGTACCATTGAATTCCTGGGGTAAGGTTTCCTATTAGTGTTCCATAGTAACTATAGGCCTAGGATGCACCATTTGGCCACAGTGCACGCGCGTGACAACCAACGACCAACCAACCAACGACGTCACGACACAGCCTATCTCAATAAGCGCCTCTTTTACTAACGTAAAGTGAGGCGCTTAATTAGCACTTCTTTAAATGGAAGGGGATGTTTTTTTGTCAACGCACTGTATTTTGTTGATTTATATCGTATAAATGTGCAATTGTTAATGATTTTCATAATGATATATGTGACTATTTCATATGAATTTTATACCACTGGAATATACTAACGATATTGTAATGTTGTTTAGAACAAGCATCTATATTTTAGTACAGAATTCATTTGGAGAACATACATTGTAAGTAGAAGTCTGTCGTGTAGTACAGTGTTAAATCATGGTGCAGTGACCTGAGTAGAAGCCTGCTGACTGGTTCCATGGCTGTTGTTGCTCATGGTTTCTTTGCAGTGTTTTATTGGCCATATTATGTTATAATTTTATGCTGATATGTATTTTGTATGAAATAACAAATACGTTTATAACACTGACAGTGTTCATACAAGACAATGCTGCGTGTGGCCACATACTGTCACTTATGATTAGGTTTGAGTTCTAATTGCAGCATAATAAGAGTATTTCTGCACAAATGTGCAAGGGTTATAAATCACTGTCATCAGTTCCATTTTCGCATTGAACAGGGACACTGCGGTGCCTGTAGAAGGAAATGGCGACTTACAGACACTGATCTGTGTCCTTGCAGCGAGACCCAGATGATGTCCCACATTGTCGAATCCAGTCCTCTGACAGAGCTGAATGGTGGCTTATCTCGGCTACACTCTGTTACAGATGAAGACGTTGTTTCTTGGCTGACCAGTTATAGTCAATGACTCGCATACGAGAAAGAAAGAAGATCAGCGAGGATCGACTGTTATCATACAGCTTTCCGTCAGTCTCTTCAGATACGTCTGAACAGTTTGTGAATTGTTTTCACATCAACCAAATCCTATTAAGATAACAGCAAAATGTGAAATGCCGTACCACTTTTTAGCCAGTTAGGCTTGCCAACCGTCCCGGAATGGCCGGGATCGTCCCGGAATTGATCCACGGTGTCCCGTATCCCGGGCGTGGCTCATTTTATTCCTGGAAATGTGAAAGTTGATCACCGGGCATGGATATATGGCTGTTCACTAATGAGTGTATTGTATTTTGACCCCACTGAGTGCTTCGCCCTCAGACTCACACTATAGCGACTGCTATGCAGTCTCGTGTTTGTACAGAAATTTAATTCTTATGAAAATGCACCAAAACTGTTGCCACCAGAGCTGCTCCTTTTGATTCAGATATGCACCAAATCGTTTGTCGGCTGCGGCTTTGCCCCAGGCCCCACTGGGGGAGCTTACAGCGCTCCCCCAGACTGCCTAGCTGGTTTAGCGGGTGGAGCCCCCCCCCCGGGGAAAGGGAAGGAGGGAGGGAGGGGGAAAAGGGGAGAGGGAGGGAGTCCTGGAATGCCCAAATCCAGAGTTGGTAAGCCTATAGCTAGTGCACAGTTAAAGATCAAATTTGTACATCACTTAGTGCCTTTAAACAAATATTTAAGCAGCAAAATTTGATGTTAGGCTTCAGCTTCTGGGGACTGCCACAGCCTCCTTACCAGGGTTCTGCCTTGGACCGAGCTGGGCATTTTTATTCCTTACACCCCTGGTTGGAGCCATACCACTTTCTAAAACATTCTGGCGCCTATGATCAACCACACAAAATCACTGGACTTCATGTGGCAGCACCTACACATCCATCAAGAAATAACCAGCATTGGTTCTCCACTCTGACAAAAGGTTTGAAAAACTGTAGTGCTGGACCATCAGTTGATAAGATGGCAAACGTGGTGAAGCTGCTGTTGGCAGTGGTCCTGGGGTGAGGAAATATACAAATGTACAAACAGAATTATCAACAGAATCTAAATGGCTGACTGTTAGGTCCGTTTCCAGTAATTTACTAAAATATGTGTAATTCATTAAGTAAAGTTAGAAGCTAATTAATGTTCAGTATAGCCTAGTGTCTATCTGTTCCCATCCCTGCAACATTTTAAAGAAACTCCCCGTTGTATACAGAGCAGTTCAATCTATGATACTGCCAAATGAGCAGTGTGCTGTTGCTGCCAGCCCAGCCGTATATATTCTGCATTTATAGAACAGAATTTATAAAATTACAAAAATTGACCAGCAAATTCAGTAAGCCATACCACGTTCTCACAAGTGCTTTTTATCCCGTGTACAAAGCAGTCACAGCTACATTGTAATTAGCTCCAGTGCAAACGTCACAGCATGGACCTACATTTAGAAAGAGTCTGAAGTTGATATTGTGCAACTAAGGCAGTGGCTACATTCGTATTTGAGATAGGGTCATTTGGCATGCTGAAAGCTTGGTTCGTCGTCGTCGTTTCTGGCATGCAGCACACGGCTGCGTAGCGCCATACGTCGACATCATCCGTGGAAAATGAAGACGTCTGGTCCTCTAAGCTGGAACTTCCCCTGGTAGCTCGCAACGCAAACGCAGGGTAGACAGCTGGCCGTTCGCGGGGCTCACTCCGCATCCGCCCTAAGACGACTGCCCGCCTCGGTTTTCTGTCGGGGTGACCTTCCCCTAGCCTTTGGTTAAAAACCTGACCGCAAGGCAGCGGTGGCTGATGAGCTTTTTTGGCGGCTCAGACTCGCCATGTCACAGTGTCGTCATAGAGCATGTGGATACTTAGTGGCAGTAGACAGCGCCACCCGACTACCACCTCCACGCTCTGATGACACTGCCGCTGCAGGTCCGCCACTGCTTATTCGTCAGACAATAAGTGTCCGCTTAGTTCGCAGCTGACCTCCATATCTGAAGGTCGTTCCCCTATCCGCCACCTGGGGAGGCGGTTGGTAGCTGGCAGCTCAGCCCCAACAGTTTATCGGTTTATGTTTAAAAACATTAAAATTAAATGCAGTTGTAAAATGTAACAAGTTAACATGAAATATTCATTTATAAATTACTGATCACAGGCAGGCATTTGTCCTTGCTGTATACATCTATGCCAAAATGCTGTAAAATTTATCAAGTATTGATACTGGTACACTAGTTGATTTTTTTAACATTGAGTTATAAATAGGGTTGTGAACTGAACATCGGTTATTCGATGACCGGTCATAAAACCGATGATAGGTTTACAAATGCAGTAATCGATATTTGAAAATTTATTGATTAATTAGGTACTTATTTATTTATATCATATATCACTAACATATTTGGAGCAAATGAAATGAAGTCAACGACTGACAGCATCTGAATTCGAATAAAAGCAAATCAAAACATGTTGTCGTGTCACTTGATCATACCTATTTTTAAAAAAAATAAGTAAGCATTGCACCCATGTTCTAGATATCCATCGTTGCTTACAGGGTTACGTGAAGTGAAATGCGTTACTTATTTTTTCTTATTATAGGTCAACTGGATGTGGACATGTGTGAGTTTTGTACGGCAGAACTTTCATTAACATTAATGTTACACAGCTACCAAACCTCTGACGTCAAAGTTTGATGATTGGTTAATAATTGGTTATGGCAAAACGACGACCGCTGTAATAAAAAAAATCGAGTTCCACAACCCTAGTTATAAACTGTCGTGCAGTTATTAGTTGTGTATGAATTGGTTAAGTGTTAAATGTAATTTGGTCACTTAGTAGCACAGAATCGCTAGCATGTGCATATAAGAATGTAGCAAACAGGTGTCAGCTGGTATCTTAGTCATTCTGAAAATTGTTGTATGTGCATTCATCTTTGGCATCTTATATTTGGTGTTTCGGTTGTTTTTACAAAAAAACTGTATTCTTGCTTATTCAGTTAATTGACATTTGAAAGCACCATATACTCATTCACCATTTTTGAAAATTTTAAATTAATTAAAGGTCCGATGAGTCCACTGAAGCCTGTGCCAACATTGCCAACTGCATTGTGTTTATGGTGCTGTCATAGCTAGTGATGGTGTCATGGTAGCAGATTGGTGTCAGATTAATTTGCGTATGGTACATAATCAACTACCGTACCGTATTGCTACAGAAAAGCAACTCTTTGCCTTTCCACGTAAAACAAGAAGACATTTGTAGCACTTTTTTCGGCTGTTGTCTGTGGAAGGATGATGAGTGCGAGGAAGGTGAAATAAAAGAGGTGGGAGATGAAAGTCCATGCAGCGATGGTAGACCACACATTGAGCGGCCGTTGAGTCCGCCTTCCATTTGTCGATTCTATCTTCGTGGCATGTGCACGTGGGGAGGAAACTGTCGTTATCATCACCCAGGTACACAAACTCACAGTTTGTACAATGATAGCAGCTTTTTGTGCCGCTGCAAGCTATGGGTGGTGGCGGAGGCTGTTGTAATTTCACTATGCCATGTTGTCTGTCCCGATGTCTCGTGCCAACATTGGCAGAGGCGTCGTATATATGGTCTTTAATGAAATAAAGTAAAGTAAATTTGGATTCGTATAGCGCATCGTTGCAACGCCTCTAAAGCGCTACCGCTTCCCGTAAGTCGGCACTGATCTCCGCTAGCCAGCCTGTTTGGCCAGGCATTTAGCGAACACTTAGAGACCACGGATACAGGCTGTATCACGCAATATGCCTGTTTACTTCTCCAGTTTTCTCAGGGTACTCATTCCAGCTTAACCACAGAGGGCAGGCACAGGCTGATTAGGCATGGGTGTCTAGTTCTGCACCGAGATGGTTTACCCGTCCATAGATTAGACGGTCACCCACTTAGGCACTAACCGGGCCTAGCATAGAGTAGGGCTGTTACGGTTCCGTTGTTTCCATTTCCAGTTCGGTTTCGGTCCGTTTTTGGATAAAAACCACGGTATCGGTTTTTCACTGTATCGATGTTTTCATACAACAAAAAATGTATATCGCGCTACGCATAATGTTCGTTGAAAACGATCAAACCTATTACTTTGCGTCGAACCATACATCAGATGGACAACATTGTTATGTTCGTTTATATACTGGCAGTTTATGTAATGCAATTATTGCACATCAAGACACAGATGACGTTTCATGTAGGCCTCTACTCTGACTGACCAATGATGTGATAAATGGTGCTGATAAATATGATCCCGTCATTGTTATTACGTCTATCCCAGTTAGGCCGCAACTTTAAATCTTGCCTGTTGTCCAGACGTAAAAAGCCGTTCATTTGGTGCCAAAAAACCGCTGATTCGGTTCCCTCGGTTTTGGGAATAATTTCAGTTTTGGTTTTAAAAACCGTAAGAGCAACTACATTGATCGAATCCAACATGTTACCACTACACTAAACCGGAAATGTAGATGTAACTATAGTTGTTCCATATTTAATGAATGTAGTTACTTACTGGATGCCAAAAGTTATCTTGCTTGTCACAGTGTCGGCCTGACACAAGATGCCTTGCTAGCATTTATTCTTTTAATGTCGTTTGTTTATTCATGTTTGTTATTCTTACTTACTTTCTGTTAGTAGGATTACTCAAAAAGTTACTGATTAATTTTTTTATGGAATTTTGAGAAGCGCTAGGCGTACGGACAAGGAATAGATTTGGGGGACGATCTCGATACAGCAGTTTTTTGAAAGTATATGCTGAGACTTACGTCAGATGTACAACCACGCCTATTAGTGGATCAGATACAAAATTCAGCAGAAATAATTGGACGTAGGCTCACAGTGACTCTAAACAGCCGGTTTACATGTATGTTGATGTCCAGAAGGAATTTCTTTTGTCCTTGGTGAAGGTTTGAACTCGGCAAGTACTTTCTAGTTACCGGTATAGACCGAGACTCGGCCTTTGAGAGACATTTTGAGACTTGGCTTTGTGTTTAGACAGCAGCATCACATGTGGTTGAAAGTAATCCCGAGAGTGTCATTTTATGCTTTTGAGTTTATTGCATCTTGCAGCATAATGTGTAAGTATTACGTAGGCCTATGTGTTAGAAATATGAACTTAGTTCGACTTAATGCCTTTGACAAGTGATGCAACATGTGCAGCAGACTAATGAGGTGATAGCATACGAAACATATAGTTACAGTATTGGCTGATAGTGTGGTGTACAGTAAGTTTTGGAGACTATGGATGTTTGTAGGTCCTCATTCTCCTGATCCTATGATGCATGCCAATAAAGGTCCACTTCCACCTCCTCCGCCTGTTAGTTCATGGATTCACGATGTAAGTTTGCATTTCTATATCTACACTAGAGTGTTGCACGGGACAAGGTATTCCATACCGCTCCCGCCCGCTCCCGCAAGCAACTCTCCCGCGCCCGTCCCGCTCCCGCCAGTCGGGCTCCCGCTCCCGTCCCGCTCCCGTACATTTGGGACTTCGGGTCCCGCTCCCGACTCCCGATCCCGCAAGAGGATCTTTTTCCCACTTGACTTGTCGTGTCCGTCGCCCATTTGGTTTGTCGCCCGGATGACCGTACACTGCATATATATATATATACACTTTATTAAGGATGTCTCTTGCGCATATTTATGTATAGTATTGCATTTGGACTGTACGTGTATTATCATTATGGCACTTATGCTAACTAGCTATAATATATGGCGAAACATTCGTCAAGATATGAACTTTATTTTTCAGCAAAATGTTCTTTATATAAGCTTTCAGTATACGGTAACTGTGCGACGACTGCTGAACCGACTGTGGTCGCAGGTGTAGGCCTAGCTTACTTCCAGAAACGTTGATTGGTGGAGTCTGAAATCTGAGCCTAAAGTCCAGGTTCACAACTCCACAATCCACATGCATACT
>Ga0209149_1000366_pt1 | contig 18696 bp, 8 predicted proteins | sample WorMetTyACAVOLI2_FD_187423 | JGI IMG/M metagenome (GOLD analysis project Ga0209149, IMG submission 187423) | Marine gutless worms symbiont microbial communities from Max Planck institute for Marine Microbiology, Germany - Olavius algarvensis... ... | reverse complement strand
TAAATGAGTAGTAGGCTGCAATTAGATGTCCGCAACCTCAGTCTGGGGAGGCGTCATCTGGTGAACGCTTACGAAGTAAAGGCAGGCGTGCTGTAATTTGCAGGTGAAACTGTGTGATCCGTGCCTGAGCGCCTTGAGTGTGAGGTACTACAATAAAGGCGCTATATAAATCCCCTTACCTTTACCTTTTTCATTGTAACTATGTCTGTATGTCGTACAATTTTTGAGATATTCAGCGTCAAAACGGCGTGACCTTAAAATCTGGGTTAGAGATCACTCATGGTCATTGAAAATCACACCATTCGAAAGCTTGGGTACGGTTTCCTATTCGCGTTCCATAGTAACTATGGCCCCATCTTGTATCATTTCCGAGATAAAGCGAGATATTAGTCGATAATCGCGATTTTTCATACCCCAGCATTCGACGCCGCCGTTATGGGGGTACCATCGAAATAGTGTCATTACGTTTGTTACGGAAAAACTGAAATGGTGTTGCTATCCGATGGCGAAAGAAGTTTGATGATATGTTTAGCCGTTTCGACACAATATAGGGGTGTGACGGACAGATGGACGGATAGACGGACGGAAAGAAATCTTGGCTATAGCACAGTCCGGGCTATGCATAGCATCGCGGGGTGAAAACGTGTGGTCTAGCGCGCTGCTTTCAGTTCACTCTTATCGCCTTCTACCACAAACTATAAAGTTCGATACGCAAGGGTCATTATGATCTTACTCGTATAAATTTTGTTTTACGATGTCTTCCTGATTTTTAACAGTTATGCTGTATTTTCCGTTGTTTTTCTTGCGCTAACACTGCTATTGTCCATTGTATCTTTGTTCGCGTACGTTTGATATCTGTTCTCTATAAGAGTCTGAGACAGAGGTTATAAAAATATACAATTTGGGAGAGAAAGCTGCATTTTCATGAAAACTCTAGTTTATCAGATTACTAGCAGCTACAATAACTATACATATTTTATTTAAGCAGCTGTGAAATGATTTTATTTAAGCAGCTGTGAAATGAAAATTTCATACAGGCCGAATGCATGTAAGTCTAGATCCTGCGTAATAATGATATTGTGATGAAGGATTTCAGTCAGTAACACGTTGTAGCTTTACACTTTTAATATTACTACTACGACCACAACTAGTCTACTACTAGCAGTTTTATTCATTCCGGGAGTGATGCAGTCACCGTTGTCTCCAGCCAGCTGAGTACGTTTTCTTCCGCCTCGTGGAGTGATTGAATACCGCCTGCAAATATTCTTAATGGACTCGAGGCGACTGTACGGTTCATGGTCTGCGGTTGACCACATGCACAGACAGCTGTCAAGATATGTGGGCCCGACCTATCCACAAGCGATCTAGCAGCTAGACCATGTGGTGACGAGGTAGGTCGACCGTCAAACCTATAGTGTGGTTGACCTGACCTGATTACTAGCAACGTAATTTTTACTAGTACACCACGTTCACAAAAATCATCGACTTTTGTTTTGTTACATTACTTTTAGAAAATGTAACGGATGTAAACAACAATTTCAGCTAATACTGCGGAGAGAATGCGGGTTTTACATATCTAAGAATTTGTCTATTTGTTAGATATTCTTTGCTAACAGCAATGTACGTTGATGTCAGTAACAGTGCTATTGCAACAATTGGATGTACCGTTTAAGACAAACATTTCATAAAATGGCTGTGAGTAAGTGAAAAGTGTGAAATAAAATGCTTGGCAGAAGATGGAAATTTTCACCGGAGATAGAATGTTAGTGAGCTGAAAACAGTGATCGGAGTTGCAGTGTAGACCTACTTCCGCGTGCCGGTGCAACTGCAAACATCAACAATTTTAAAGAGCTCGCACTAATTATACTAAATATGTCTTTATCTTACCAAGACGTCATTCTTTGTCAGGAAACGTCTTGCGGAAGTGCATTGCTCCATAATTTTCACTCACTCAAACCATTTAATGAAATGTTTATCGTCAACGGCAAATCCCATTTTTGTAACAGCACTATTACTGACGTCCACTTTACACTGCTGTTATCAAACATTTTCGTTCAAATTCGTTAATTTTTCTACGAGTTATACGATAAAAAATGGGACGTTTTGAGAAAAAAACATAGCTAGGCCCAGGCCCACAAAACGAAATCTTAGAAGAAAAGGAATCTTGTAGAATGACATCCCATTAACCGCAATCATAACCACAACCTAAGTCCATGAAAAAAAGAAATTTAAATACATACATAAGCCTCGTGGATACAGCTATTTACTGAATAAAAAACAAACGCTATCATAAAAGAAGATATAAAAATGTAAGTGAAAAAAACAAATACAAGTTATTGAGAAAGAGATCAAACACATTGAAATGCCTTAACTGTTGAGGCCTCCCTGCTAAAGAAATTAACACGTTTTTGCAATTATTATTGCACGCATTTTTATTTTGTATGCACTCACACTTCCTATCAGAATAAATTTTCAGTGTCGGATGTCATACCGACGCGCATCGTCGTACGTCGGGCGAAGTCGTACTCAGCTTTGCATGCGACGTTGATGAGACGACGACAGTCGTCGCGACAGATGCCGAGCGGTCGGCGACTCGTCGCTGGACCGACGTCGTCGCCGTCAGCCGTGTCCTGGTTGGCGCACGGCGGAAACGCGACGTAACACAGCGCCGGAACCGCATATTTGCTGCAGCCAAGCGACATCTGCCGGCCGATCGACGCCATTTCCGACAGCGCCTCTATAATACACGACCACAGACATACACAACAGCGATGCTGCGACGTTGTGGCGGCTACTTTTGATGCACGAAATGTGACGTTAAGGGAACCAATCGGGCGACGCTGAGGTGGGTAATATCAGCAAGTCATGTTACAATTATCAATGCTCAATCAACTCTGCCTCATCAACAGTACGAGTATATCTTTGGTCATAGGTATCACCCATCAAAAATTCACCGGTCATGTGATTTTATAATTCGTAAACATTCATGATTTAAACAAATTGTTGACATTCAATACCCCATTGTACTACAGTAAATGTGTTCGACAGAAGTTAAATTTAATTTAATTTATGCGTGCTTCTTTACCTGAATTTGAAAGTGTTAAACTGTTGTCTGAAAATGATATTACTTCATCAGTGCTATTTCTGTTGCATTCTTTTTACTATTTAAAAATACCACCTGAACTTATTAGCAATGTTTCTGAATTCGTGAAAAAATCGTGAACTTAGAAATTGAAATTCACATCATTCAAATTCGCGGTGTATGACTGGCATATTACTCCCGCCCATCCACGTGTCTCGCCGTGCCAGTGTCATCATACCACGTGACCATGACGTCACACTGCTCGAGAGCTGGTAAACCTTACAGCTTACAACAGCAAACAGTCGTGTCGACAGAGCTATACAATTTACTCCCTACTCTGCGGAATATTGGCTGTGGCATTCTGCAACTCGATGAAACTAATATAAGCATGCCGGCAGAACCAATATATTAGTAAATGAAAAATTCATAGATCTCATAATACCTAATGCACCACAGTTATGTTTTGTCAACTTCATACGAATACAGCTTGATAGACGAAACAGTTTGTACACCAAGTGCGGTAAAATTAACATTTTTCCAAATAATATATTTATCTTTTATTCACCAATTACGGTTAAAAAATATTGAGAGAAACATAAGTGGGGACTCTAGACTTTTTCGGATTTTTCAATGGTCATCAGTATTATTTTTAGTTCTGTTTTGTTAATTTTCTCTTTAATTAACTGTACTTCACCGATAGATGTAGCAAAAATACAAAAATACAAGCCCAGGGCGACGAGGTTACTACAAACACCCTTATTGTCTGTATACTTGTATATACGACGACGCCATCTGGCGACAGTTCGAGTGACGTAAAGCAAGGTGCGTACGGGTTGGTGGGTATGCCCGCGCAAAACCTACCTTTTCACACATGGCAAAAATTGCCCAGATTTTAAACCATTTATGGGCGCATTAAAACGGCACAGCAACGGACCACAAAACAGCAATACGATGATTGGCACACTGGCCGTTCATGGGTGGGCTGTTACATTTGGTACAGCGAGGAGGGGGCTGGGAGGGCTGCGGTCGCGCCCAGTCCCTTCCTCGCTGTACCAAATGTAACAGCTCACAGCCAGTGTATATACTAACTTCATATTATTCGATGTGGCACTAAACTCTTTACTCTAAAAGGTTAAGACTTGATTTGACAACTAGACTGTGCTCAGAGAGCGCGTGTGTAGTTCATTCCCCTTCTGACATATTCCCCGCGGACATTCCCCCACCGTACAATTTCCCTCCCCCTCCCCACCTAGGACATTCCCCCTGCTGTTAAAGCGAAACTTTTAAAACTGGCACTAACCCATACTCTTGATCCTAACTGTCCCACAACGTGAAGTCCTGACCCTAACCGACCCACGACGCGGGTCCTGACCCTTACCGGCCCATGAGGCGGGGAATTTTTAGAAAACTGACACTAACCCGTACTCCTGGCCCTAAGCTCTATCAATTTTGAACACGTTAACGGTAGATCGCTTTATATTGTACAGTGTGTTCCAAAAACATGTGACCACATTTTCGATAATAAGTTAAAGTAGAACTGTCCGTTTACTAAGATTTTTGGCACACTTATTACCAAGAGTATAGGCCATCGACATGTATTTTTAGTTTCCTACTTCACCTATTTAGTGCAGCTACTTTACCTTGGGAAACTGTCTATACATAAACATCACGAATTTAGCCTTACATTGCTAATTTTCCCAATTTTAATGCTACAATACTAGGACATTAACTGCAAAACTACCACCACATTATTTTACTTATCTATTATTCAACTTACCGTTTATAATATAACAATAACAAGATTTATTACAGACGATAAGGTTGTTTATCAGCGAGTGAGACGGGAGATACGACTGGCTTCAGACAACAGCTGAGCACGACGTCGTTTGAAGCATGTGAGCTGGAGATCACCGTGAATTATTTTCCTGTGTACACTTGAGTAGAGAATGGCTGTTTCATGCGATATCTCACGAGCTCACCGATGCCTTTTTGGCTTGTCCTCCTGACTGAGCACAAGGTCCTCCACTGCTATGCGACGACCGCGGTCTAACGCTGCCTGGCTGCAGGACATTGTATCCGTCTTGTGGCTTCTCTTCAGCAGGCTGTCGATGCTTCCAAGTTTCCAACCCTTGTAGGCAATTCACTCAACACTCTCCGTGCACCATACTGCTTTGACAGATAGAAATTTTTAATCAGAATCGCATCTTTACTGATATCTACGGTCTTGACAATTTCCCGAGGTAAAGTAGCTGCAGTAAATAGGTTAGGTGAGAAAATAAAAACACCTGACCATGGCCTATAGTTTTAGTAATAGGTATGCCGAAAATCTTTGTAAACGGATAGTTCTAGTTCAAGTTATCATCAAAAAAGTGGTCACGTGTTTTTTGGAACACAGTGTAGATTGGCGGATGGTGGTGGTGGAAGGGGGAAATGTCTCACACCATGTAACAAGAGAGGGGAAATTGTCCGAAAGGGGGAATGTCCGGGGAATGTATCCAACCGGGGAAATGTCCGGATCCTGTCTGACTGACCTTCTAGACGTGATTCCATGTCGGTCTGTTGTACATCGGGGCGGACGAACACTGCACGTCCGCCGACGACGTGGGAGCAGGCCTGACCGCGGTACGTCTCGCACCTGCCGTCGACGATATCTTCATCCACGTCGTAATTCTCGTCGTAAATGTCGACGACGTGCGTATTTCCGCTGCGACACAAGCAGGGGCGGATCTAGGCACGTTCCATGGAAGAGGTATCCTATAGACTAGGGCCCAACAAAATTTGTCACAAATTTATTTTAACGCTGGTCTGTTTACCGAGTACCCAAGTTGTCGAAGACGGCTTTCAAATACAAGAGCCTTTAATGAATAGCAACCAGCATTATCTGATTGATGTTTAACGTATCCACCCGTAACCAAGTTAGTCCAGTTAACCCTTTAATGGGCACACTAAAATTGCAGAGCAACTTGCTCTGCAATTTTAGTGTGCCCATTAAAGGGTTAACTGAACTAACTTGGTTACGGGTGGATACGTTAAACATCAATCAGATAATGCTGGTTGCTATTCATTAAAAAGGCTCTTGTATTTCTGAGCAACAGCAATACGGTGACTGATAGACTGGCCGTTGATGGGTGGGCTGTTACATTTGGTACAGCGCGGAGGGATTTGGGCGGGGCCGGAGCCCGCCCAGGCCTCTCATCGCTGTACCAGATGTAACAGCCCATCCATCAACGGCCAGTGTACCAACTTAATGATGTTCAATGTGGCACTAAATGGTTAACGATGTAGTTCAAGTTTGTCGGTGTTTAGATTTTCGCATAAGGCCCAACATAAAGTTTGGAAAGGATCCGTCCCTGGACACAAAATCGATTTTTCGACCGCTGATCAAACACTCATCTCTGTAATGGTATAGAACGTTCTCTAATATAGGCAGGGGTGCGCGGTTGTAAAATTGGGGGACAAATGGGGTATTTTTATCTGAAATGGCGCGATTTTGTCAGGACATTGCTTGTCGTATCCGCGAGTCAGAACAGCCGGACAGACAGCAACGGAAGTGATCACAGCTACTTTGTGATGAACTTACGCAATTCATCCCCGGGAAAATTTTGACATTTTTTTGTGTTTTTGAACATCTTTATTCACCACGAATGGTAGCAGAAAAAATATTTAAAAAACGAGACAATGAAAAAACAAACAGTGACCACATCCGAACTAAGTTAACTAACTTAGTTCGGATGTGGTCACATCCGATGTGGTTCACTTAACGGTGAACGTTCCCACTTCGCAGTACAGCTAACCGTTCTCAATAGCTGAGACTGTGGCGGGCGGCTACAAAAGTGGAGACAGTGATGCCTTACGAGTCCCCGTTGTAGTACGTACGACTAGTTGGAGTTTGAGGTGGAAAGGTTATCGTTCAGCGGCAAGCATCTCGACGTAAAGTACGAAACTTCATTCTGCGCTGCAATTGATACGGTAGCGAAACCGACTCGATCCGGTACATCATGGACTCGGACGCCGTTATCATAGTCGAGACACTCGTCCGCACGTCGCCACGCTTAACTACCCAGTCAGCGCGGTAAATGAAAGTCCTGCTTTACAGCCGACGTCTCCGGTCTGCGCGGTATTCGTCATCCGTGAACCGTGTTGGCGATCGCAAATGGCGATGTTGCCGATCTATCACGGGTTGCTTGGCGGAACCCGAGAAAAATAATCGTCGCCGGTCGTTGGGCTGGGTGGATCGTCGGCGGTAACTGATCGCGGCAGAGAATTCAGCCTATCTGCTAAGCGCGGGGTCACGATCCGTGACAGCCTTGTGTTCCGACTTGCGACTGTGTGCACGACGTCATTACGACTTGTCAGGCCGCTGCAACTTGGCCCCGGTGATCTACGACGTCGAACCCCGGTGACCGCGACAACCCGCCGACCGCGATGTCGATAACACCGATCCAGCCGCACGGTTGAACCCAACTGCCTAGAGCTGAATCGTAACGGAGACGGCGGTACCAGCGTCAAATAATGAAACTTGGCCACAGGAGCGTTAATGGAATTCCGCAGGATGCATTACACAAAGGTCTGATGCCGACGTTGCTTTCGATCGAAGCAACGTCTCACATCAGTGACAATAAACGTCGCTCGACGCAAAGATTGTTTCTATTCACACTGCACTGACGGCTAACCCTAGACTACAGCAACGTGGTTATCGAAGGCTTACAGAAAAAATGTCAATAGATTTAATACTATTAGCAAGAAAATCCGTAGTGCGAGGCGCAGCAAGCGAACCCAATACCAACGTTGTATATAATGCTCGGGAGAGACACAGACAGACCCACACACCCACGGTGTGCAACGTGACGCCATTGAAAACAATACCCGGTCACGGATAGTCCCATGGGCGGTAATAGGAAGACGCTGGGATAAAAAGCTGCTGCTGTGAAAAACCACAGCTCTTCACTTACCTGAGCATCAGGTCGTCGTTATTTCTGCTGTTGTACGACGGTCCATGCTGCCTGCGCCCAGGAAGTCCGTGGAAGAGCGGTGCACCAAAGTCCAGATCGTCTCTGTCGATTATATCATCGATGTTGACTTGTGTGTTGCGAGGAATTGCAGTGGGCCTTCGAGGTCGACTGGGATTCGATCCTAGGCAGAAAACATTCCCAGAACGAAAACGGTGCTGTGTTAAATTCATATTCACTGTTTATTGTAAATTTAAGATTTTGAACACAATCGTAGCATCAAAATAGGAATTAAAACTATCGCAAAGCGATAGGATACGGTACGTAGCGGTAACCTAAAAGTAATATAGGGGCCTAGCCTTGTCATTTCAAGTACTCGAGCGAAGTAAATACACTGTGGGTAAAAATGCCACAATAATCTGCCGAATGTTGACCGACTTTTTAATTCTCTCACTGTTGGATTCTGCAATAAATTTGCTGCAAGGTACTCGTTATATTTCCCATTGTACCTTAAATGATGTCACTACATTATCTTGCGTAACTTTTACTGCGGTCACGTTCCACTTTCACCAAGTCACCGATAGTGTTTGTGGGCGTGTCCAAATTCATTTAAGTATTTAATTTAACTCAACAGCACATAATTATGTGCTTTTAGTTTCCTGATTTTGTGAGTATTAACAGAACCGGTATTTTGTTAAATATGTCAAATTTACTGCACAATCCAAGAGTGTTTTTTTAATTGGTCAACGTTTACCAAAGTTATGCCAAAGACTATAGAGTGGCATGTTTTTGAGTCGCAGTGTGTACACCGAAAATGCATTCATATGACTTGTAACATTCTGGAGAATAAATGATGTACTGTGTAGATAAATTATGACAACTGAAAGCAACTAGCGTAGGCACCTGTGCCGTGTCTGACAAGCAGTGTTCCGTTTGTCCACTGACGACCGAACTGATTGTAACCTTCGCAGCGGTAAGTGCCGGAATCGTCTAGTCCAAGATCAGCGATCTTCAGCCTGGCACATCAACAATTGATTGCTATCAACGAATTTTCCAATCAACATAACTGCTTTCGAACGTTTAACTTATGCGTAATCGGCGAATCAGTTTTATCGCGCGTCAGCATACTGACGCGCGATATTGATATAGGAAAATCTGTCCGTCCGACCGTCTGTCTGTCCGTCAGTCCGTTACGTTCTGGTATTGTATGAAAACGGCTTAAAGAATTGTCATAGTTTTTTTTCACCGTACGGTAGCCCAATCATTATAGTTTTACCAGCATTAACCAGGCAGTTGTTGTTTTACTGTGAGGTCTTACCTATGGCATATTTAGTTGATCAGCAAACTATTATGTTTTACATAAAAGGTTGCAAAGTAGTGAAAATATTGTGTTGAGAGTCCTAGGTAGACTAAAACATGATGCAATTGTTGCCTGCTTTTCAAAATATGGTATTCGTTCTTTACGCAGCTCAGTATTTGACATTAAACAAACGATTTGGTTTAACTTTGTGAAAAATGTTCACATGTAACTAGGCTGTATTTCATTTTTTCTTTTAGTGTTTTTATTGATTGTGTGATGTTTTAATATGTGGCTGCTTCGGCGAAATAAACGATGATGATGATGATGATTAAACATCTTCACGAAATTCCGACGGGGTCACCCCCTGCGGGGGCACCAAATACAGGTGAGGTATAAAAATTTCTCGATTTTGGACCAATAATTCGCTATATCTCGCAAATGATACACGATAGCGCCATAGTTACTATGAAAGGTGAATAGGAACTCGTATACGATCTATCGAATAGTGCCATTTCCAGTGACCTTGAACAAACCCTAACCCTGTTTTCAAGGTCACACCACTCTTTGACGCTAAATATCACACAAACGGCTTCAGATACGGCCAGAGTTACTATAAAAGACGAATAGGAAACCGCATCCAAGCTTTTGAATTGCACCAGTTTCAATGACCTTGAGTGACCTCTAACTCACATTTCAAGGTCACGATAATATTCAACGTCAAATAGCTCGCAAACGGTACAAGATAGAGCTATAACTACGATGGCGGACTACTAGAAAGTCATACATGGTCTGTCGAACCGCGCCATTTTCAATGACCTTGATCGACCCCAAACCCAGATTTCAAAGTTAGGCCATTGCTTGTTGACGCTGACTATCTCCGTAATGGCTAAAGATACAGTCATTGTTACTATGGAAGGCGAATAGGAAACCGTATCAAAGCTTTCAAATGGTACCACTTTCAATGACCGTGAGTGACCTCTAACCCGCATTTCAAGGTCACGATAGTATTCAACATCAAATAACTCGACTAATACTAAGTCGTGTATGATCTATCCAATGGTTCCGTTTCCAGTGATCTTGAGTGACCCTTAACCTAGATTTCAAGGTCACGGTGTAATATTAAGGCCTGTAGATGCCCTCATCGTATTGTGTGCGCAGCTGACGCGCGATCTGTCTGCGATAGCTAAGTTCTTGTTATGACTCCGCCAGTGTAGACTGACCGGAGGCATAATGTTTTATACCTGGCCGTTCGTCCGTCCTTCTGTCCGTCTGTTGGTGTGTTAGCAAATTTATAAATACGATATTTAAATAAAAACAACCGATTTTGTTGCGATTTGGCATAAGTGGTCAACGGACATTCTCTGAAAATTCGTGAGTGAACCTTGTTGTCACAAAGATATCAGGAATTTTCTTCTGTGTCAGTCATTAACAGACGGAACTGTTTGCCAGAAGACGTTATACAGTCCTCGTCAGTGAATACGTTTAAACGGCATCTTCAGAAGGTTCGTGAAAGAAGGAGGGGATTCTTTACGGACTAATGTCTGCTACCCCGATGGTCGCATTTTCATCAGCCAAAGACTCGAGACAGGAGCGACCGCACCTGGTGAGTTACACTGGTGAGTAACGGGGCAACGGGATGAAACGATAAACTCTGAGAGTCAAGAGGTCAAAAAGTTTGTTTTGAGAAACTTGATGACATGTTTTTAGCTGGTTGCCAACTTGCCACAATGCACTAATGTGTCCTCTAGACAGACTGATGAAAAAAAATGACGTCATGTCGATTTTCAAGACGGCGGATCGCAGCCATCATGGATTTTAGGGTCAAATAATGGGTTCTTTGAAAACCCCATGTACGACTTCCGACAGGTCGCCAATAGACAGACATCATAGCTCTAAATTGTTTAGTTTTTGAGAAAATCGCGTTTTTGCAATTTGGCGACAGACAGACAGAAAACAAACAAACAGACGAACAGATGGACAGGTCCGATGCATTCAGGTTTCCGCAACCTTGAAGTCTATCGACTATAATGTTGCTATGACATTCATTCTTAATAATAATAATAATAATAATAATAATAATGAAGCCGCTCTCGCTGTCGCGAGCGGCAGTTTAATAATTCCATACTAGTTTTTTTTTGTTCCATGGTAAGTAACTACGTCGATTAGATAATAAATGACTGCCATAAAGTCTACGGTCATCGCTGTTGACGTTGCGGCTGCTGCTGCTGCATGCTGACCTCTGTACGCATCATCTACCAACTGATGATAAATGGCGTCGTTTCAAACAGGTCCGACGCCAGCACAAATTAACAAATCGAAGGCTCGTCAGCCGACATGACAAATCGCCTCTTCTTCCGCCGAGAACCTGCCACTGACAGGGCGCGCTACTCGCCAGGTTTTCGTCAGGAAGCAGGTCGGACGGCGACACTCTCGTTGTCCAGCGAACGTCGTGGGAGTACGACTGTTTATCCGCCGGCCGGCATTTCCGCTACTCACCGACGCGGATAACGCAGAGTAGTCGACGTAAACACGTCGTCACCTCATCGCGGCCACCAACGGGTAAGTATAATAGCTCTGCCGACCGTCAGCGCAGTAGAGGATTGTAGTGGCTGATATATAGTCATAGTGCCCTGTTGTGTTTCGATATCAACCGGTTGGTTGCGTGACACAGTTGGTCTTTGACTGGCGAACTTTCCCTGTCCTACGCTCGACCTACAGCTGATGGGTGATCACTTATGTAAGTAAACCGTCCACTGTAGGTCAGCCAACTAGGCCATCTCAGCCTTTCATCCTTTCGGGGTCGATAGATGAGTAGTAAGCTGCAACTAGAAGGGCACTCGGTAGAGCGCATGTACCTCCGACAAAGATGTTCCCACGGCTCGGTAAATAAAGCCATTTTAAAACCACGCCTCGCTGCAGCGGTGGGACGCCAATATACGTATACGTGGGATTTTCCTGACGTAAAATTCCGCTTACTAGTGCTTATACGATATCGGAGAAAGCAACCCAGTTCCGGCATCCGGACTATAATCCGGATCGGACTCAAAAGTTCGTCCATGTCCCGACATCTGTCGACACGCAAAATTTCATCCTAATCTATGCACGTGTTTTTGAGTAATCTTGCTAACAGACAGACAGACAGACAAACGAACACGGGCAAATACATTTCCCTCCTCCTTTGTCGGAGGTAATCAGACGGACGATATCACATGTCAGTGGTAGCGCCATCTGGTGAACGCTTACTTGGTAAAGGCAGGCATGGTGTTGTTTGCAAGTAAAACTGTGTGATCTATGCCCGAGCGCCTTAGAGGTTTCACGACAGGCGCTATATAAATCCACGTTACCTTTACGTTTACGTTTACCCTTTACCTTTGCGATACGCAAACAAGATTGTTTCTCTGTGCTACGTCATAGTGAGCTGATGAAATAAGGAACTGAAGCCAAGTTACACGCAGAGTCATTAGATCTATTTTTATGTCTTCGCCAGGCCAGACTGGCAGACGGAGGCATTATGTTCTCGACATGTTCGTCCGTCCGTCCGGTCGTCCATTCGTCTGTTACCAAACTGTAAACATGATATTTTGAAAAACAACGAACCGACTTCGATGCCAATTGGCATAAGTGGTCCAGGGGGCAAGAGCATGAAACGGTCAAATTTGGGGTTAGGATCAGGATGTCAAACGAGACCGAAGATAGATTTGCCAGCCTGGCATGCACGGGCATCTTTCTCGATTACTTTGGCGACCCACTAGCTTATCTAGTGGCATCATAGATAAGGATATTTCAGTACTCAACGCCGTTCTTCTAGTTACAGCCAAATAACGACTTGCAAACGGCCTGGCATTTAGTGGCGGGTCTAATAAAAGTCTAAAACACAAGTTGTCCTTCAGCTTTAAACGAGGCGCCGAAGGCGCCGAGTAGCGAGCGCCGAAGGCGCGAGCATCGAGGAGCCGTAAGCGCCGAAGGGGGTGGAGTGTGGGGAGGGGGTGTCCCCTCCTCACTGGGGGTGGAGTCTGGGGAGGGGGCTGTGCCCCTCCCCAGAAAATTTTTGGACTTTTTATCTTGAAATAGCGTTATTTGGTGCATTCTGGGGTGTTTTTTAAACTTTATATTCCAATCTTTGCGTGCCAGTTTTGTGACCGTAAGGGGGACTCGCTATTTGGCTTGATGGCGAAGGATATAAGCTACAACAGGCCATACGCCAGCTACATGTAGGCTACTTGCATACGCTATGAACTTCTAAGAAAATATTGATTTTTTGTCGATTATTAAGTCATTAAAAATGCGTAAAACTTCATTATACATGTAGGCGTCGAACGTGAAAACTTCAAAATAGACTGCCCTATAGTCTCTTTGGCGTAGGTCCAGCAGACATCATGCACGTAGAACGGTAGAACATAAACGTTAGATTACGTAATGTTTGTACGCCTCACATAGAGTACAGATACAAGTATGAGTGCTATTGTCGGTTGGTTGGTTAGCGCGAATTGCGCAGACACATTAACAGTCCTGGGGTGATAAATTTGTAATTGGGGAAGAATCTCTGACACCCTGCAATAGGAAGATTACTACAAATTGGGAAAACTGGTTACCAAAAAAACTTTTCAGAGACCACTCTCACTCTGGGGGGCGGCGATCGTCCCCACCGCCCCCTCCCCTATGGATCCGCCAGTGCTCGCAACCGTGGTAACGTTCAGGTCATTGTGCGAAAGGACCACAGGATGCGTTTGTCCTTCCTGCCTAAGCAACTCGTCCGGAGCTCAGAGCAACTCGTCCTCGTGGACACAAAAAGGGATTTTTAGGCCCTGAAAGAAGGTAACTGCCTGGAGAAAGAAATAATGCAAGGTACTACTTCTGGTCAAAGAAGAAAAAGAAGATCAAGAACACGTTGGCAGGATAACATAACGAAGTGGACCGGGCTGATTGGTGATCGTTTGCTCGGATCTGTCGAAGACAGAAGTCAAAGATTATCCATGAAGCGGTCAATCCTCGGATCGAGGATTGGTCGATGAAAGTATTATAGGTATTAATGAGTATTGACAGTCGTTCGTCGTGTCCCAAGTGGGACCACCCACAGTGGATACAGACTAAGTACGGTGACGTGCCGCGTAATAAGGTATGGTATAGTAGGGTTTAACGTCGTCCCACTCGACACACTATAGGTCATTTTTGGGACGATTTTATAGGTTAGACGACCCAACCAACACTGGACGACAATGGTTAGTCAATCTAAGTACTAATCTAGCCTAGTGTGTTCTGTTACTGTCGGGCATTATTTTATAGTTTTATGCCTTGTTTTTAACAAATCTAATGACGATAATAATCTTAGTCAACGGCTAATGCATCCAGACTCAGCTCACTAAAAGATAAAGTAAAGAATGTAACAAAAATTAAATATATAAAAGGTGCGGCATAAAAAACAACCCCCTAAGAAAAAGTCGAATAACTCAAAAAGAATTATTTTTTTTAGTTTTTAGTATTTATTGTCAATAAGTATTGCAAGATATTCTAAAAATTGTATTTAAAAATTCGAACGTGGAAAAAAGTTACGGCTGTCTGAACTTGAAAGTGCGATTTTGCAACTGAACAAGCATAAATGTCGCGATTGCAGCATCGCAAATGCAGGCAAAACTTCTAGCTCGAGTGAAAGTTAACAAACTACAATAACGTATTCTGTTGTCAATCACAGTGTTCAACAGCAATGTTCGAAATGTCCACCATCTGCCTTTATAGCACCACGACGTATTTACCAAAGACACAGAGGCGTTCGTAATAACACGGGCACCTGATGATTGATGAACACTGAACCTCTACAAACGGTTCAAGGAAAACCATTAACTAAGACTTCAACACAAAATTACGTGAGATTGAGGTACTTTCAATATTTATTTCAACCGTAAGGACATCTGCGATAGGCCTGCGGACCTGGAACCCCAAGGCGTGGTCTTCACGTTGAACCGTGTCTGGCCGGTAGTGTCGTCGTGAACGCTGTCCAGTGCGACGTCGTCCTTGTACCAGACGTACCGTGGCAGTGGATACCCCGTGATCTCGCACTTGATGCGTACTGTGCCGCCGTGGGATGCCACTGTGTTCTCCATAGCCGCATCCAACTGCACGTATCCTGTACGCCACGTAAACGTACACTACACATACAAACCTATTCGTAGACAATGTTTATTTTAGTTCGCTCTAAAAGTAGATAGTCCCATATTCCCATGATAAAAACTGGTAGCAGTAAAAGGGACAGCGTGCAAGGACAGTAACGTCGATGCTAAAACAACATAAAGAATAACACTAGCAACTTCGCGTCAATTTATACTCTGTATCAGTGTCTGTGAAGTTACGTTTCGTCGACGGACAATCACAAGAGGTTTAACCCTTTAATGGGTACATTAAAACCGCAGAGCAACGGACCAGTATACAGCAATACGGTGATTGGTACACTGGCCGTTGATGGGTGGGCTGTGGGCTGCGGCCCCGCCCAGTCCCCTCCTCGCTGTACCAAATGTAACAGCCTATACATATCAATGGCCAGTGTACCAACTTCATATTATTCGATGTGTGACTATAATTAACTCTGCACTCTAAAGGCCCGTTTACAGCGACACAACTCAACTCAACTCAACTCGACGTCGAGTTGTCGACGCGTTCACAGCGTGAACAACTGTCACCGATCACTGAACGTAGTGACCCAGTTGACTCAGTTTGTAGGTCACGACGTCATAAACAAAAACACGAACTGACTTGGCTGTACGCTGTTCAACTAGGTCAGTTGAGTTGAGTTGAGTTGTGTCGCTATAGACACCCCTTAAAGGGTTAAAGCAATTGTGCCATGGTTTGTCTAGTCTTAATAAATCCAGAATATATCAATTTATTTTGGATCTACTCTGAGTCAAAAACATGCCACTCTAGTCTTAGGCATAACTTTGGCAAATATAGACCGATTTTCACAATGCTTTCACTGTTAAACTCAGCGATAATTTCGCAGTAAGCTTTTTTATATTTCAAACCGCACCTTAAGTGTCTCGCTACACTACCTTGTGAAATGCAAAACATCAAAAATAGCAAAACTCGGACATATTTAACTCAACAACATGTGCTCTTGAATAAATGTAAATGCTCATGTCCATCTTTGGTACGAATACACGCATGGAGACGTTTGCGACACTCATTTATTGCGTCGTTGATCACGCATTGCTCCAAGCAACGCCAGACTCTGAGCATACGCTGCTTCAGTTCATCAGCGTAATGAGCTTTCGTCCGGTAGTATGCGCCATTGATCTTCACTCCAGGATCGACCAATATCAGATCCGTTTTCTCCGAACTTGAACACGCCCACGGTCACCATCAGTGATTTGCTGAAAGTCAAACATGTCGGCAGCAGACGCTCCGGCGCAACCTGTTTTTTTCTTGATGCAGCCGGTGCGTAGATACGATTATCTTGGGGATTTTTTTGGGAAGCATAGCTACTACGAATCCTCGTCAGTAAGCCAAGCAAAATTCACGTCACTTTCCGAGCATTTTTCAGCATTTTTAAGTGGACGAGTCGCGCACTACGATTTGCTGAGCTGAGTTCTTGGGCACGAAAACATTTTCAATATTTAAGTTTCACAAGGTAGTGTAGCGACACGCTTAAGGTGTGGTAAGCAATATAACAAAAGCTTGCTGCAAATTTGTTGCTGAATCCAACAATGAAAAAATTTTGAAAATCGGTTAACATTTGCCAAAGTTATGTTTAAAACTAGGGTGGCCTGTTTTTTTGACTCACGGTGTATATCAAGCGTAAACATTGCACGTACACTCTCTCCAGCCAACAAACCGGATGTATCGTTTGTTTTATGGCGACATCTTAAGCATCGTTTGTTTGTCTTTTACAATCAATTTCACAATGCATTAGTTCACTCCATGCTAGCGTAACGTACGTTGCTGAAATACACTGTAGTATAGATGCATGGCTTGAACTGAAACGCGGTGGTGCTGACACACCGAGGGCATTACAGTGTATACCCGTAAACCATAGTTGTTCCGTGCGTCAAGGTTAAAATTCTCAAATTTTAACGAATTCTATTCAGTGAACGAATTTTAACTTTTAGAGTAGATTCAAAATAAATCGAACAAGAAACTCAGCTGTTGCAGAGAGACCGTACGACGCTTCGTGTCATTGAATAATTTGCTAAGTCACTCAAGATCACTCAAGGTTATTCGAAATGACACTGATGAGTAGGGCGTGTGTAAGTCCCTAATAGCATTCCATTGAAATTTATCAGTATTCTGAGATATTCAGCGTCAAAGAATGGCGTGACCTTGAAACCGGGGGTAGGGGTCTTTCAAGGTCATTGAAAATGGCGCCGTTCGATAGATCATATACGACTTTCTATAGGTCGGCCATTGTATCTTGTAGCTGTTTCTGAGTTATTTGACGTTGAGTAATCGTGACCTTGAAATCTGGATTATAGGTCACTCAAGCTCATTTAAACAGGTGCCAGTCAAAACCTTGTGTGCAGTTTCCTATTCGCCTTCCATAGTAACTATTGCTCTATCTTGCATCGGTTGCGAGATAAAGCGAGATATTACTCGAAAATCGTGATTTTTTAATACCCCCTTGCATTTGACGCCCCCGTTAGGGCGGTCTCCATCGGAATATTGCCATCCCGTTTGGTGTAGAAAAACTAGAATGATGGGGCTACCCGATGGCGGAAAAAACTTTGAGGATATGTATATAACCGTTTAGATAGAATACCGGCGTGTTACGGACGGACGGACGGACATCTTGCCACGCTATGCATACGTGTCGCGCGGTAAAAATTCTGGATTTATCAAGGCGCGACGAACCGTTGTACAGTTGCTTTAACACTTTAGAGTGCAAAGGTAATTATAGTGCCACATTTATGACGCTGGTACACTGGCCGTTGATGGGTGGGCTGTTGTACGTTTGGTACAGCGAGGAGGGGACTAGGTGGAGCCGCAGCCTGCCCAGGCTCCTCATTGCTGTACTATACGTAACAGCCCACCTATCAACGTATCAATCACCGCAATGCTGTATAATGGTCTGTTGCTCTGTGTCTGTGTCCGACACGTTCGTGAATTTTGTCAAAACGAATAAACATATCATCAAAATGTTTTCACCGTCGGGTAACCATACCATTCTAGTTTTTCGACGCCAAACGGCATAGCAATATTCTGACGGGAACACCCTAACGGGGGCGTCGAATGCAGGTAAGGTAGGCACAAATCGCGATTCTGGGTCTATCTGGCTTAAAGATGATATGCAAAGGTTTTGTGGTTATTTAAAGTAAACAGCTCATCATTTGCCTTTCAAATCATCAAACCCACTTGCCTATTGTGCAACGTCATAAAAGTGATCA
>Ga0209149_1000365_pt1 | contig 18710 bp, 10 predicted proteins | sample WorMetTyACAVOLI2_FD_187423 | JGI IMG/M metagenome (GOLD analysis project Ga0209149, IMG submission 187423) | Marine gutless worms symbiont microbial communities from Max Planck institute for Marine Microbiology, Germany - Olavius algarvensis... ... | reverse complement strand
AAAATTCCGAGTAGCAGCGCTTATACGATATCGGAGAAAGCAATCCGGTTCCGGCATCCGGACTATAATCCGGATCGGGCTCAAAAGTTAATCAGTTCGTCCATGTCCCGACGTCTATCGACACGCAACATTTCATCCAAATCAATGCACGCGTTTTTGAGGAATCTTGCTAACAGACAGACAGACAGACGGACAAACAAACACGGGCAAAAACATTTTACCTCCTCCTTTGTCGGAGGTGATAATAAAAAAAATCAGTGACCAAAGCATTTTTTGTAAGAAGCGGAAGTTCCAGATACAGATAGGCTTTTGTCACGCTGAAGTGATTGTCCGGGAAGATTGACTGACTTCAAATACGCGACATAAACTGCAGTAAGTTGAAGGTCGCTGCATGGGCGACGATACTATCTCATCTTAATACAGCCTGACTTGGCTTGTAACATCCTCAGAAGACGTCTTTCGATTCCGACGCCATTCCGTCTCTGGTTGTTTTCTGTTCGTAGCCTACATCGAACGTGATTGGACACACATTTACGTGACTTTTGTTTAGACATAGGCCTACGTTGGCTGCAGTCTGCTTCAGCATGCTGGCATGTAGGCCTGACATAAAGCGATGATCTATGTGCGCAATAACAATAAAAACTCTTTCAAGATTGTTTTGAAACTATTTGCTGCTGTAAACTTCGAGCTTCTCTTGCTATTGTCGTTGATTTGTGTACAGCGTCGTATCTGTGGTGGACCGGGGCGAACATAGCTCGGAACTTTAGTCGGAAGTACCGCCAGAGGCCCGCACTGATCCAAAAACCGAAATGTTTAGGCCTAACGGTTGTTGAGTATTCTAAATATTGCGTTTGATATTAAATGCCTTGTGTCAGATCATTGTTCCAAACACTAGACTGCCATCAAAAACAACAAGTACAATACGAATTACTGTCGTCGGTTTCAGTGTTTTTTTTGCTTTTCTGGTAGTTTGAAAAGTGGGTACGATAACCCATTCCAAAAAGAGTACGCATAGCCCCGTACCGCTCGTAAAATTACGCTGGGTAGCTGACGATTACGTTTACAAAGTAAGTAAGTAAGTAAGAAAGTAAATAAATAAGTAAGAGTATTTATATCCGGCACCCAAAAGCAAGAGTCACTAGGCGCCGAAAGTTGCAGAAGCAGACCGTGACGTAACTTTGTGATGACATGTTCGCTAAATGACGCACGCACGTGACGAATGATGCTAAAGATATATCATTGTATGATGTTTTTATTGTTGTCGCCGTTTTACCGCTTTATAGGTGGAATGCCAGGTTGAACCCATAGACGACAACAATCATTGTAAGACAGAATGGTAACTGCAGATTGATATATTTGTGAGACAGCGAGGCAAACTCCCCAATTACCCATGCATAAACCTAACCTGTGCTTTCAGCACCGAATAACCCGGTAATCAATGGCCACATTTCCGTTACCATATTTTCTGCTATAAAGGGGTATTTATAGCGACAACTCAGCTGAACTCAACTGAACTCAACTCCACATCGTGAACAACAGTTGACTCAGTTTGTAGGTCGTGACGTCATAAACAAAAACACGACTGACTTGGCTGTACGCTGTTCAACTGGGTCAGTTGAGTTCAGTTGAGTTCGGTTGAGTTCAGTTCAGTTCAGTTCAGTTGAGTTGTGTCGCTATAAACACCCCTTAAGACACATATGCCTAAGACATTAAAGCGATATTTGTCACTGAAATATTGACAAATTGCCTCTGTCCATGTCCGACAACTGTGCATAGTCGATTGGTTACAGCCGCTGCGCGTAAAAGAGTTAGCGCTTTACAGTGCAAAGGTAATCATCGTGCACATCGAATAATATGAAGTTGGTACACTGGCCGTTGACGGGTGGGTTGTTACGTTTGGTACAGCGAGAAGGGGACTGGGCGGGGCCGCAGCCTGCCCAGGTCTCTCCTCGCTGTACCAAACGTAACAGTTCACCCATCAATGGCCAACGTAGGACTACCAATCACCCTATTCCTGTATAGTGGTCCGTTGCTCTGCGGTTTTAATGTGCCCATTAGAGGGTTAACAGTTTGATGTGTAGCTGAATCGTATGTGATATCGCCGACATACTTTCAGACTTCTTCTGCACTTCGTTATTTGTTGTGAGAATGACATTGACGAGAAAACACGAGAAAGATGATGATGATTATTATTATTATATCGTGCAGGTCGTACATTCGATGGGTGCTAACTGCGGATAATGGACTATAGGCACTACACGTTGTTGTTGCCGCGCGATGCGATGCATAAGCGCGGCCTATGCCGTCATGCGGTGTGTGTGTCTGTCTGTCTGTCACGTTCGTGAGTTGTGTCAAAACGAATAAAGATATCTTTGATTTTTTTCACCATCGGGTAGCCACACCATTCTAGTTTTTCGATACCAAACGGGGTGGCGATATTCTGACGGGAAAGCCCCTAACGGGGGCGTCGAATGCAGGTGGGGTAGGCAAAAAACGCGATTCTGGGCGAATATCTGGCTTCGCTGCATACATAATGCAGAACGGCGTCCGTCGTTCGCACAAGAGGACGACGAAGTGTTGTCAACTGTACGAGTCGCGAGGTGTGAAAAACAAAGCCGCGACGGACGGCGGCAAGCGTCGAACACTCACCGCGGCGTCCGTCGTTCGCACAAGAGGACGACGAAGTGTTTGTGACGGGCTCGACGTTATACGCCGGAGACGAAGGGAGGTCAACCCCCCTGGTCATAACCCCAGTTTTCTGCTGCCGCAGGACATAGTAGGAGAGAACCCGACGGGTATTTTTGTTGAAAACTGACACTAACCCGTACTCCTGACCCTATCCAACCCACAAGGCGGGGTCCTGACCCAAACCGACCCAGCAACGGCAGCAAACAAGGGGGTCATGACCTAGGGGGTGTTTGTCCGGGGGGTTTGGTCGGACACCGCCAGAGGCAATAGGAGACAGCAAAACAGAATTTAATAGAATTTTATGCACTAGTAAATCTGAAGCCGCAGTAACTAGTAATAAAAACTGCGCTGTAGGTATGTTGAAGGTAACTACTGACAGACACGAAGCATCGCGCGGCCTCTTTGCGACAGCAGAGCTACTTTATATGAGTTCGTGTTGTGAATGTAATGTATATAGTGACCGGTCGCACTCATCAGCCTGCTTCGCTAGCGAGTCGCGCGAGATGGCTTGCTTCTGTAGGCTGTAATCAACGACTACGATGTATCTCGGCGTCGTTGTCAAGCTTGAAGGGCGTTTTTAGCATCGATTCCAGAGGAATATTTTTTGTAGCTGTGGCGCAGGCAATTATAGTGCCACATCGAATAACATGAAGTTGGTACACTGGCCGTTGATGGATGGGGTGCTATATTTAGTAAAACGATGAGGGGATGGGCGGGGCCGCAGCGTCCTCCAGTCCCCTCCTCGTTGTACCAAATGTAACAGCTATAGCCCACCCATCAACGGCCAATTACTGTATTGCTGTATAACTTATCCGTTGTTCTGCGGTTTTAATGTGTCCATTAAAGGGTTAATCATGTTGCTATAATGGAAGGAAAGAGGCAGTAAATAACTTATGAAGAAGCTTGATCGCCAAATAAAATAAAATGATATAATAATAAAATTATTTTTTAAATTTATGACGTGTCATAAATCACTGCTTTTATGGTGTCTTGCTAACTGACTCTAACAGTAGGTTTATTTGTCGTGGTTGTAATTTGTGTAAAAGACGATCTTCCAATCGCGGAGACGTTGACATTTATAACATTTGTAGAAATTCAGCGGTTGGGGTATTAAATGTCAGATTGCGTTCGTCGACGCGTGCTATGATTGTATTGCATGTGCTATATGGGTTTAGTTTTCAGTGAGTGCGTTCGTTCGTGATGGTAGTAATGCATTTACAATTGCTGACAGATACTGTGATGCAGGTTAACTTCATGATCTCGTTTCCCTTCGCGTATTGTTGAAATTAGTTTAGCTTAACGATTTTATTGATACAATATCATCTATCATAGCGCTGCTGTTTTAATTAACTGTTTATCTTCTACCTTTTATCTGTGCTGCCATGCTGTAATTTATTCGTTTTAGTGAATGCTTAAGATATTGGATACTCATTGTGACCGTCGTATTTCTTATTTGCTGATAAAATCATTGAAATACGTGTGCGGCAGTTGCTGCATGGATGTAGGCCTACATAGCGCAATTGAGATTATACAAGAATAATTAATTTAATATTTTATAAGTCGCTATAGCATCCTAACAATGTGATGCCTGATATTACCGCTGTATGCTTGAAACTCGTAAGCTATTGTAACAAGAACTTAGCTATCCCAAACAGATCGCGCGTAAACTGCGTGCACAATACGTCGAGGGCATCAATAGTAACCCCGTGACCTTGAAATCAAGGTTAAGGGTCACTCAGGATCATTCGAAACGGAACCAATGGATAGATCATACACAACTTACTATTAGTAGAGTTGTTTCAGTGTGAATGTTATCGTGACCTTGAAATGTGGGTTAGAGGTCACTCAAGGTAATTGAAACTAGTACCATTCGAAAGCTTGGGTGTGGTTTCCTATTCGCCTTCTATAGTAATTATGGCGCTATGTTGTATCGTTTGCGAGATATAGCTATAGCGACTAATTGGTCGCAAATCGCGAAATTTTTATACCCCACCTGTAGTTAGCGCCCGCACAGGGGGTGACCCCGTCGGAATTTCGCGAAGATGTTCGATGCTGGTAAAACTACAATGAATGATTGGGCTACCAGCCTACCGAGTGGTGAGAAAATTATGACGATATGTTAAGCCGTTTCCACTGAGTACCGGAACGCAACGGACAGACAGACAAATGGACAGACAGAGGGACGCACAGACAGACAGACAGACAGACAGAACTGCTATATCAATATCGCGCGTCCGTGTGCTGACACGCGATAAAAAATTGTGTATAGAGATCTAACAGGGTACAGTGTTCACATAAAGCGCGCATGGTTTTTGTCGAAAAAAATGTCCCAACATGATAAAAGAACTTAAGTTGTTAAGTTTTTGTGATGCTGTCTGCCCAGATGTCGTGATTCCATTAATAATAGCATTGTGGTTAACACATATGTGGTTGATACAACGTAGGGCCTAATTATTTTGAAATTGTCAGTTCTGTGCTTGACAAATCGAACAGTAAATAGGCGAAGACACAGCAGTCAACAGAATAAAATGACAGGAAACGAGAACCATAATACACAGTGTCCCCAAAACGAGACGCGTAATTTTAAGTATCTTGTAGCCTACAGTTGTTAAGTGTATTGTAATGAAATTTAGCATGTGATATCCTGATGACCTTAGCTATTAAACGCATATGCAAAATTTACCACCTCACCTTAGTTATGTTTCTACATTAAAACCGAAACGCGACATCGACGAGAACAGAGGCTCATTGACACTTGGGATCGTATTCCTCAGGGTATCATCGACAAAGTTATTGACCAGTTGCAAACACGGCTGCATGCATGTGTAAAGGCAAAAGGACGTCACTTCGAACATCACTTCGAACACCTACTGTGATCTAGCCACACAACCGGCTCTTTTCAGAGCCACTTCAGACACACCAAAACCAGTTCTTTTCAGAGCCGCTCACATTATTGAAAGAAAAACAACATAACTTTTCGGTTTTGTGTAATGTCAGGTAGTGTAGAAACATAACTAAGGTACGGGGGCAAATTATGTACGCGTTTAATATCGAAGGCCATTAAGATATCACATGCTAAATTTCATTGCAATAGACTTTCGACTGTACAAGATATTTAAGATTATGCGAGTCTCATTTTTGGCACTCGACTATTCGACTTTCAGACCTTTCGCTGGAAATGTTCGGTGCTTCCGATTTACTTCTAGTTCAAATTCTGTAATCACAGCTGCAGCAACAGTAACAAGAAAATATTTCTGTTTTCGATACAACCGTCCAGTGCCTTATGAAGTTTATACACACAAATATACGATCATATTTACACATACACACATCCAAATCGCGAACGGTAGACGGAGTCTCAAGCGTGAACAGCTGGCGTTTCCTTGCAGCAGCTACTGCTATAATTGTTGAAACTGATGCTAAAATAACATCCGCTATTTTATCGAAATGACGTCACTAGTGACTGGATCATCACGTGACTGATAAATATTACAGTTGTTGTGCCGAACAAACCGGCAACAAAGTTGAACGTTCAACATGTTTGAACGTTCAACAAAGTCGACCGTGTTGAATTCAACTTGTCGCCAGTGTGTACCGGGCCTTAATGAACCGATGTAGTCGATGAAAAATTGTAGATATTCAGAAAAATGGAGCTACAACGTAATTACTGTACAGTAACGTACAAAAGGACGCCAGTTCAGAGACTGGATTTATGCTCATACAACGGTCAGCTAGCGTTAGTCTCGGGTGTAAATATTGCTTATATCAGAAAATTATTTTGACGTTGAAATCTGCGATGAAAGAAAACAACCATTCGAGGGAAACCTGCTTGCTACATAGTAATTCAACACAGTAACCGAGTGATTAAGAAATGACACGCACTCTGCACGGTACTGACCGTTATCGTGTATCGGCTTAAACCAAAATATCTTCAGATAGCTGTATTTCGTAAGCCATTTTGTCAACTCAGGGCGGATCCATCCTTTGTGTAGGTAAGCATTTAGACACGCTTAGCATACATGCAATAGCACGGGCCGTTCGATTTTCAAGTCGCCTCTCGCGATAGCGATCTAGCGACTTTAAGCATCGACGTTGTCCATCTGTTTGTCTGTTCGTCTGTCTGTCGCCAAAATGCGCACACAAAAACGCGATTTTCTAAAAAAACTAAGCGATTAAGAGCTATGGTCTTTATTGACGACCTATAGTAAGTAAGTGGACTTATACCCGGCGCCTAAAAGTCAATGTCACTAAGCGCCGTAGTCTTTAGCTAAACAGATGCGTCTTAAGTAGCCGCCTAAATTGTTCTGGTTGTCGCAATTTGATAGGCAAACTGTTCCATGTTCTCAGTCCAGCCACAGCGAAACAACGATCGCCGAGAGACGAGTGAGTCCGCAGGGCCAAGTCGCAACGTCAGACGATCGGAGTTGACGGCACCCGGTATCGGCTATAGGAAGTCCTACAAGGGCTTTTCAATGAACCCATTATTGGACCCTTAAAATTCAAGATGGCGGAGATCCGCCATCTTGAAAATCGTCAACTCGTCATATCTCAACGAAAAAATCATCCGATTTCGATGAAATTTGGTAAACAACAGCAAATTTGGAACTCGACGACAGCGAGCTAGATGACCAAAATATGAAAATTTTTAAAATTCAAGATGGCGGACGGCCGCTGTATTTAAAACCGTTTTTTGGCCATAACTCTGCAGCCGATTGCCCGATTTCAGTGAAATTTTGCGTGGGGAAACAGATTATCATAGAAGTTCGGCAATGGAACAGATACCCGCATTCCACAAAACGTATGTTTTGTTTCCCTAATGCAGTTTTGGATTCGGCGAGCGGCGGCTTTCGTATCACATCCTATGCACTTTTATTACATTTTATCGGTCAGTGATGTGGATTTTGGCACAGTTCCTTCCAAAGTCGTGATCTTTGATTCACTGCCGATCTATTCTGCAGACTTCAGGTCGACAGTTGCAATCGATTTTACGTAATCATTGCAGGATGCAAAATTTGAGGCAAACTGGTCAGCTACAGAAGGTGAGGCATAAGACAATGCAGCGTGAAGCGATTCGAGCCATTTTACACTTTAAAATCAAATCAAAATCCAATCAAATCTGAGAAACTTACTATAGCGCCCCACCACCAGAGCTCTGGAGCGCTTGTTACAGCAGATTAAAAATAAAAATACACAATATTATTATAAAATGAGATTAGGTTACGTGCTGAAGGGGAGAAACGCCTGGGTTACGGACAGTGGACTGTGCAGATAACGCGCCGTCAGGTAGATGCAGCGTTTTGTCGGCTTTACTAAGCTTGTTGTCTGGTCCCGAGCCAGATAACTTCAGACTTCAGCGCGTTGAGTTTCATGCCGCGTGACTGACTCCAACTGTTGATCTCTGCAATGGTTGCAGTGACGTCTTGCTTGGCCTGCTGTAATCTCCAATGCGGGTGTGTTTGTACAGCTGCGTGTCGTCGGCAAAACTATGTAACCTGACGTTGTGACGGCTTGTCAGCGTGTGAAGATCGGCAGCATACACGACGAACTTCAGCGGCCCGTGACTGGAACCTTGAGGTAGTCCGCATGCAGTCAAGGTAAACTGTCTCAGAAGTGGCACCACCAGCGGCCACAGCGTACGAACGACAGTGAAAGTAGCTGGTAGTGCTTCTCCTGTCAGTCCGCATCGCCTCTCAAGAATGTCCAGCACGATCGTGTGGTCGACAGTGTCAAATGCTGCAGAGTAATCCAACAGCACAACAAGAGTGACCATTCCGTTGTCTGCGGCCAACAGGGCTTCGTTACAAATCTTGAGCATGGCCGTTTCAGTTAAGTGATTACGACGGTAAGCAGACTGCAGGGCAGGGATGATACCGTTGGACTCCAGATGCACAGTGAGTTGCTTGGCCACTCATGGCACTTTGGCTGGCAACTTTGAGATGACTTGAGGCTACGGCGGTTACGTAGAGGCGCCGAAATTTAATAATTTAATAGGAATCAAGTTTCGTAATGATCAGATCTACAGCTGTGTTTCCGACAGGCAGGCAATATCTGGAGACAAGACCGGTCGCAATACCTGCTTGACGCATGACAGCGGCGCACAGGTAAGACAGCTATAGCAATGGAACTAGGACAGATCGAACTTGACGTGTTTACTGCAGCGCCGTGTTTTCCCGCCATTATCACCTGTCGACGTCACGTGATCATTATCTGACCCACGAATCTCTCCCTTAATGTTTAGAGTTCCGTCTGACGTCACAGAGCAGCGTAGGTCGGCGGCTCGCACGTAGCCCGGAAGTAGATAACGCCGCGACAGCCGGCGGTGAATGATATCGCTGCTGTGACCGGAAGTAACGTCAGGTGACGTCACCGGAGCCGAGTGCGACTCGGAGTGGACGGCGTCGACGAGTAACTGGTTCCGGTCGACTAGCACTCTGACGTCACGTGGGTCAAAACCGAAAGCATCGAGTTGGAGCAACATCCAGCGACGACCGTCGGCTAGGGTCACGTAGCGTGGACCCGAGTCTCGACAAACTCTGCGACGCTGCAAATAAATAAACAAGCACGACAAGCCTCACCCCGCTTGTTTTATCGAAATTGCCAGGTGGCGACATCATTCAGTCGCGGGTTTTTTATATGTCTCTGCGTCCGTCCGTCCGTTACGTTCCGGTATCAGATGAAAACGGCGTAACATAATCGTCACAGTTTTTCACCATACGGTAGCCCAATCATTCTAGTTTTACCAGCATCGAACATATTTGCACAAATTCAGACGGGGTCACCCCCTGCGGGGGCGCTAAATACAGGTGGGGTATAAAAATTTTGCCATTTTCTACCAATAAGTCGCTATATCTCGCAAACGATACAAGATATCGCCATAGTTACTATAGAAGGTGAATAGGAACTCGTATGCGATCTATCAAATGGTGCCATTTCCAATGACCTTGAACGAACCCTAACCATGTTTTCAAGGTCACACCACTCTTTGACGCTAAATATCTCACAAACGGCTACAGATACGGCCATAGTTACTATAGAAGGCGAATAGGAAACCGCAACCAAGCTTTCGAATGGCACCTATTTCAATGACCTTAAGTGACCTCTAACCCCGATTTCAAGGTCACGATATTATTCAACGTCAAATAACTCGCAAACGGTACAAGATAGAGCTATAGTTACAATGGCGGACTAATAAAAAGTCATATATGGTCTATCGAATTGCGCCATTTTGAATGACTTTGTACAACCCCAAACCCACATTTAAAGGTCAGGCCATTCTTTGATGCTTAATATCTCCGAAATGGCTAAAGATACGGCCATAGTTACTATAGAAGGCGAATAGGAAACCGCACCCACACTTCTGAATGGCACCAGTTTCAATGATCTTAAGTGACCTCTAAGCCAGATGTCAAGGTCACCGTATTATTCAACGTCAAATAACTCGCAAATGGTACAAGATAGAGCTATAGTTACAATGGCGGACTAATAGAAACTCATACATGGTCTATCGAACCGCGCCATTCTTAATGACCTTGACGGACCCCAAACCCAGATTTCAAGGTCAGTCCATTCTTTGACGCTGAATATCTCCGAAATGGCTGCAGATACGGCCATAGTTACTATGGAAGGCGAATAGGAAACTGCACCCAAGATTTCGAATGGTACCACTTTAAACGACCTGAGTGAGCTCTAACCCACATTTCAAGGTCACGATAATATTTAACGTCAAATAACTCGACTAATAGTAAGTCGTGTATGATCTGTCCAATGGTTCCGTTTCCAGTGAACTTGAGTGACCCTTCACCTAGATTTCAAGGTAACAGTGTAATATTTAGGCCTATGAATGCTCTCGACGTATTGTGTGCGCAGCTGACGCGCGATCTGTTTGCGATAGCTAAGTTCTTGTTTGACACAGCGATGTGGAGTTGGCCGCAAGTTGATGTTGATTTTGACATGCTATGAGGTGAGGAAGCTGCGTTGAGGCACTGTGGTAAGTTTCAACCCAGTAATACATCATCATCATCATCATCATCATCATCATCATCATATCTTTTCGCCATAAACTCTAAGTATAATATAGTATTACGTAATAACAATTATGCCCGGCTGTCAGAAAAGTTAGTGCTCATCAAGCTGGTCGCCTTTTGTTACGTTTATGATGACAGGCGTCGAGAGTACAGCAAGCATCACCATTATCGTCTGCATGGGAAAAATGCCGTGTATGTCTTGAAAGCCCGTCAAGCTGTATAGCCGGTGGCGCTATCTGACGACTCTTCGAATAAGGGAAAGCAATACGCGTATGAATTGTTGGGTACCCCCGCGCCAAGCCTATCTTCTTACAGTTTTGTTCCGATAGCAACAATTTTCTGGCCAAAATATTCATCATAAGTGGATACACAAACAGCGTAACCAAATTTCCATATATGCTGTTCAGACAGATGATTTTTATCGCGCGTCAGCGTACTGACGCGCGATATTGATATAGCAAATCTGTCCGTCCGTCTGTACGTCCGTCCGTCTGTCCGTAACGTTCCGGTATCAGATGAAAACGGCTTAACATATCGTCATAGTTTTTTTCACCATACGGTAGCCCCAATCATTATAGTTTTACCAGCATCAAACATCTTCACGAAATTCCGACGGGGTCACCCCCTGCGGGAGCGCTAAATACAGGTGGGGTATAAAAATTACACGATTTTCTACCAATAAGTCGCTATATCTCGCAAACGATACAAGATACCGCCATTGTTACTATGGAAGGCTAATAGGAACTCGTATGCGATCTATCAAATGGTGCCATTTCCAATGACCTTGAACGAACCCTAACCATGTTTTCAAGGTCATACCACTCTTTGACGCTAAATATCTCACAAACGGCTACAGATACGGCCATAGTTACTATAAAAAGCGAATAGGAAACGTACCTAAGCTTTTGAATGGCACCAATTTCAATCACCTTAGCTAAGTTCTTGTTCAGGCTGTGTTCCACGCAAAGTTTTGACATCAACGTGTGTGTGTGTGACTTCTGCTGAGCATATTAAATGTTCCATTAACGATTACTTTTATAGAGCTGTTTTTTATGTTGCATAATTTTCTATTATCTGCTACTCTGTCTGTCGCCTGTCCATTGTCTGCTTGTTTTTAGGGAATAAACGTCGTCATTTGCAAATACGAGTGACAATAAGTTGGTTAATAGGCCCAATATGTCGGTTTTGTTACATTTTATCAGAAAGAGGGGATAGCGGAAATGTGTGCGTGTTTATAACCTGTATGGTAGGCCTACCTGTAAATCTTCGACTATAGGTGAGCGTAGACTGCGTTCGTACGGCTGGAACTGACTGTCTAGATGACGCTCGATTCGTTCCAATTTCTCTTCAACGCGTTGCAGATCTGCATCGAGATGTCGTTCTAACTCAGTGACGTGTTCACGCTGCAGGCGATCGACCCGAGGTCGACCGACAACGTCGACGTCATGAACGGTGACTGGTGACACGCAGGACGACCGAGGCCAGCGGCTAGCAGAACAAGGCACTTTGGACAGGCAGACGTCCTCGGCGTTTATCGCTACAACATAGCCTGGTGCAGTCTGAGGTTGCGTCGAGGTTGATCGACGTCGGTCGCTGGTGGTGTCATCGCGTCGTTTCAGTATCGACTTCATCTCATTCAGTCGTTGCTCTTTTGTCGGGCTCTCACATTAAATATGTCGGTCTATAAGGAAAGGAACATCCAGTGGTTTTTAACCCTGTACAGTGCGAAGACAATTATAGTGCCACATTGAATAATATGAAGTTGGTACAGCGACCGTCGATGGGTGGGCTGTTACATTTGTTAGACCAAGGAGGGGACTGGGCGGGGCCGCAGCCCGCCCAGGCTCCTCCTCGCTGTACTAAACGTAACATGATCCCACCCAGCAACGGCCAGTGTACCAAACACCGTATTGCTGTGTGGTCCGTTGCTCTGCGCCTGCGATCTTAATGTGCTTATTAAAAGATTAGTACTGCATGTATTTTCAATTATCCTCACATTCTCCCTTCTACTCACAGAAATGCGCCACTGTCGTATCCTGGTCCCTCTTTGTTTTACGAGCATCAATCATAGCCTACAACCTGCGATATATACCTGTCCATGCTTGTTAAACCCAATAAACGAAGTCACGGATAGCCTACATGTAGCTGCCGGATCGGCCAGTGAAACGGGAAGTGATGTCACCGAACCACGTGATCACTCATGTGCTCGTCCACCGCGCCCAGCCGCTACGTGTGTGGTCGGTCAGTTTGCCCGTGGGCGACGTACGACGTAAATCATTCTTGGCATCTACATGTCTACAGCACACCATCTCCGGCCTGACTCCAACGCACCGTCGTTGGCAGCGTCAGGTGTACGCAGACTGGCTTCGCTTCAACTAGGCCATCAACGGAGACACAATCGTAGTGGCGCTGAAAGGTGACGTATAGGTGCAGAGCTCGTAAAGGTGTGCAGCGCTGGCACTGGATCAGAAGCCGGCGAATGTACCAATGAACGTAACGAACGGACGCTGCGTACATCCGAGCACGCCGCCAAGTCGCCATGTCGTACACTGATGTTGCCTGCAGGCCTGACGAAGTAGTCGTCACGATACTCGGCAGTTACACCACCGCAGCATACCTAACACGAAGTGTACGTGTTACACCGACCGACCGACCCGTCCGCATATAGAACCACACAGACTCAGCACAAGCGTCGTTTCATTCTAGTATACACATAACTCCAAGGCGTGGTGGATCGACGAGGACGCTTCTTTCGAACGTGGAGTGGGGTGCACCCCTTCAAACAGCCCCACCTTCTGACATCTGTCCCACTTTCTGTCAGAAATCCGACGTCACTGTCTGTCGACTTCCTGTAACACGAGAAAAGTTTAGCAACGTTCGTACAGTGGCTTTGTCTATTGTCGCTAAGTGCACACAGATGTCGCCGGACCACGGCTTTGCAACAAACTGCCTGCTTCACTGCGGTCATCTGACAGACTGACTGACAGTCTCTGCCAGTGCCAATTCAGAAGACAGCTGATAACGTTTTTGTTTGTCAAGGACTAGGCTGCGGCACTTAGTGACTCTTGGTTTAGGCGCCGGATATAAATACTCTTACTTACTTACTTACTTACACAGAACTCAACAATTTCCTCTGTAGGCAGAAATGAAAGACAATGTACAGCCAAGTCCAGCTTTCTGTTTGCATCTTCAAATGTACGGTACCAGTGTCTTCACCCGTCTCTGGTATAGGCCAGTGGCCAAGATTCACTAAATGTCGTCACCGTCTTTCATCAGAATCGTACAATGCAACACCGATGACATACTGATATGACGCTTGTTCAAGAATAAACTGGTTTTTGCCGCACGATGCTATCCATAAAGCGCAGCCTTGCGGGTCAGGCGGCGTTTTGTCTGTGTGTCCGTCCGTCACATTCGTGAATTATGTCAAAACGAGTAATCGTATCCTCGGACTTTTTCACCATCGGATTGCCACACCATTCTGGTTTTTCCATACCAAACGTCATAGCAATATTCCGTCATAGATGCATTGCTCTGCATCACCTCATGTAGAAAACTAATGGGGTGTCGAATGCAGGTGGAGTAGGTTAAAATATCGATGCTCGACGAATATCTGGCTTTGCGATCGGTAATTGCTGCACCGTGGTTAGTTTATCGCACTTAGCGGCCGCGTTTTTGTTGACTGCGGGTATCGGACGACCAAGCGCCACGCGCTATAAGCAGTCACGCTACTCCGTGACTGTGTACAGCGCGAGACTGACGAAATGCGGTCTCGCGCTACACACAGTCACGGTCGTCTGTGAATCGTGTGTGTGAAAGCAAGTCTCGACGTTACGCCGAGGACAACAGAACAGAATCGAATTGTACGCACGCACTGGTAAATCCGAAACCGAAGTAACTAATGACAAAAAAACTGCGCTCGAGGTATTGTACTATTAAAGCTAACTACTTAACTACTTAGCATCGCGCTGCCTCTTTGCAACAGCAGAGCTACTAGTTAACTATAAATTCTATAGTACTGTTTGTGACTTCGCGGCAAAAGCATGTTACTTGCTGTTACACGCATTACAATAAGCCCGCTGCTCAGCGGAAGTCGACTGCTAGCCGAGTTTTCTGGCCTACAATTTTGGCGGTACTGACGATTTATGCAAATTAGGCAAAGAGTATTTAACTGCACTGACATGCAAATGATGCATTGCATTCTAGACAAAATTCTGAAACTTTTGACGTATTACACGCCTTTCTATCATTAGTCGTTGCAAAGTTATCTGATCTCAAAAACAGACCGGTTTTTTATGGCCCACACTGTATGTATGCACTGTGTATAATTACAACAAAAAAGTAAGCTATCGCTAGCACGTCGCGCTCAGCATACAACAGTCCGCCCGGTGGAATACGAATAAATAATTTGTGGCATATGACGTCCAACCGTTGTACACTGTGAATCAACAAAACTGGACCATTCTGCATTTTAGCTTAGGCCTAACTGTCTGATTTCAATACTTTCACTGTTGCAGACAGAAATTAACTGCAACAAACTGCAGTACGCTAAAATTTACCACCGCGCCCCAAATCTGCTAGTGCTAGTGTAAAACAAGAAGCTCAGCTGTCGCAGAGACCGCGCGACGTTTTGTCATTGAATAGTTTGCTAACTCACTAACACTGTTGTGTAGGGCGTGCGTAAGTCCCTATTAGTATTTCATTGAAACTATGTAAGTCGTATTTCTGAGATATTCAGCGACAAATAATGGTGTGACCTTGAAACTGGGGGTAGGAGTCGTTCAAGGTCATTGAAAATTGCGCCGTTCGATACATCATAATAACTACGACTTTCTATTGGTTGGCCATTGTTAGTATAGCTGCACGTAACGTACCATTTTCAAGTTATTTGACGTTAAATAATCGTGACCTTAAAAAGGTCATTGAAGATCATTCAAACTAGTACCACTCGAAAGCTTGGATGAGGTTTCCTATTCGTCTTCCATAGTAACTGGCCATACCTTTAACCGTTAATGAGATATTCAGCGTCAAAAAATAGCGTGACCTTGAAAACTGGGTTAGGGGTTGTTCCAGGCCATTGAAATGGCGCCGTTCGATAGATCATATACGACTTTCTATTGGTCCCCCGTTGTAAATATAGCTATATCTGCTACCGTTTTTGAGTTAGTTCATTTTGAATGATATCATAACCTTGAAATCTGTGTTAGAGGTCACTCGAGGTCATTCAAACCGGTACCACTCGAAAGCTTGGGTGCAGTTTCTTACTGGCCTTCCATAGTAACGGTTCTATCTTGCATCATTTACAAGATAGAGCGAGATATTAATCGAAAATCGTGATTATTTTCATATTCTCATGCATTCGAGGCCCCCGTTAAGAATATTGCCATCCAGTTTGGTGTGGAAAAAATAGAATGGCGAGGCTACGCGACGGTGAAAAAGCTTTGAGGATATGTATAACCGTTTAGACAATATCGACGTGTAACGGACAGACAGACATCTTGCGACGGCATAGCTAGTCCGCGCTACGCATATACGCGTCGCACGGTAATGAACAAGAATGTATTAAATTGTCAACATCGCTGGCATGATTTCGTAATTAAAGATGCAGCAGTCGTATAAGGCAGACTAAACGTAACATTTACGGACAAAAACAACATTGTCAGTTCACAGGATACTCGAAGTGTCCTCCTTTAGCGCAGAAATGGGACACGCTCGAAATCTTTCACGCCACTGGTCAATAGTCTCGTCAAAAATCGACTGTTCAAGACCACACCAGACATCGATCACGCTCAGCCGCCGTTTCAATTCACTCCACACTATGGGTTTGTCTCTGGTAGACACGACGCTGCATGACAGTCCACTTTTGCTCCAACCGTTTTTCGGGAAACTCATTAGTTTATTGGCACCGTACCCTTCTGAATCATGCAAGTGATCTTCATCCGTAAACGGCTAAACAGTAACCCCATAATTTTATAGTCATTAACAATCACTATAAATATGTAAATACCGAGTGACGTCGTGAAGCAGCATTGAAGACAGTAAGAGATATCAGAATTTCTTGCTTTGTAACAACAATGAAATTACCACTTAGCCTATTTCATGACCTACTTTTGTCTCCTACAGTAGCGTAGGCAGAATTTCAGAATGGGAGGGGTTAAGATCAAGGCGCCGAAGGCGCCGAACGCCGAAAGGGTGGGGTGTGGGGAGGGGTTGTCCTCCTCCCCACTGGGGGAGAGGTCTGAAGAGGGGGCGTGCCCCTCCCCAGAAATATTTTGCATTTTTGCATCAAAATCACACGTCTGTGATTCACTCTGACACCTTTTTGAAGTAATTTTATTACTGGTTGAAAATGAACAACAATGCAAAATGGTTCATTTTGCAATGTTACAGACAACCAAATATTGCTCATGGATCCAGGTCCCCCCAAATGGTTGGTTTTGCGCAAATCGTGCGAGTTAGTTGTCCTTCGAGTCTTTAGAGAGATGTTATAATATTTAATAACAGTAACTTTACGGCTGTGAAAAAAACGGCTTCGATGTGAATGGGAAGGTTGAACCCCCCAAACCCCCTCTGGCTACGCCACTCTTCTCCTATCTCTCAACACAGTGACTGGAGTGAGTTCACGTGCCATAACTCACTACACTGAACCGTGACCGCGTGGTCAGTTCAATATCACCACACAGTGAGAACAACAGTGCAATGAAACACAAAGCAACTTTCTGTGATCAGCTAAAACACGTTACTAAACAAGTAGCTCTGCTGTCGCAAAGAGGCCGCGCGATGCTTCGTGTCTGTCAGTAGTTTAGCTTCAATAGTACAAAACGTCGACTGCAGTCTTTTGTTGTTAGTTACATAGGCCACAGATTTATCACTGCGTACAATTAAATGCTATTCTGTTGTCCTTGGCGTAACGTTGAGACTTCTTGTCATAAAGATTTCGCCGACGTCTCCCGTGAACAACAAACGACGCCACTTACTATACCAGCGGTGTCACAACTTGTCACGGTTCTGCGGCGGCGTGTTGACAACACCTAGCCGCGGTCGCAGCGTTGACAGCTCGCAGTGAAGCCAGATGTAGGCTCAAAATCGCGATTTGTGCATACCTCACCTGCATTCGACGCCCCCGTTAGGGGGGTTCTTGTCCGAATATTGTTAGCCTATGCCGTTTGGTACGGAAAAACTAGAATGGCTTGGCTACCCGAAAGTGAAAAAAAGTTTGAAGATACGATTACTCGTTTTGACAGAACTCACAAACGTGACAGACAGACAGACACCGCATGACGGCATAGGCCGCGCTTATGCATAGCATCGCGCCGCAAAAACGCACAAAAAGCGTTGCCGCGACTTACAGTATCATAATGATAAATGAATCAAATAAACGCAAAACTCAACTACGGCTACAATACGTACGTCGGTTACTGTAATAACGCATGCACGCAACGTACGCAATCGTCTTGCGTAAAACTTTTTTTAACGCAACGTACGTAACAGACAATTCAACGCACGCACGCAACGCAAGGTACAACCTCACACAACCCGTACACCGACAGGAGTCACTAGTCAGAGGCGACAGCGATCAGTATGAAAAGCAGACAAAACAGACACTGCACACACACAACAGCACAAAAACGTGAACATACCCGCCGTAGCTTCTAAATACCGTGTCGAAATTGGTTAACGAAATTTACCGCCGTCATCCAGAGCACTCTGAGACAGAGTTGATACTCCATAGTTCGACGTAATCCAATAGAGACAGTCCAGTACGTGTAGTGCAGCAACGCTCATCAGCATCTATATATAATAATCGGACGGGTTTTGACCCGACCGTCTGACCGGCCTTACTTAGTACAGTTTGCTCCGCTGAGGAGACGGGTAAGCGGGGACAGGGGTGAACTGCAAGCTAAACTGATACAGAGGTATGCACCGTATGCGGTCCTCCCACAGTGCAGCTGCAGCTGCAGCACGCATTACAGCCATCTAGCTGTAGCAACCTATGAC
>Ga0209149_1000364_pt1 | contig 18715 bp, 11 predicted proteins | sample WorMetTyACAVOLI2_FD_187423 | JGI IMG/M metagenome (GOLD analysis project Ga0209149, IMG submission 187423) | Marine gutless worms symbiont microbial communities from Max Planck institute for Marine Microbiology, Germany - Olavius algarvensis... ... | reverse complement strand
TTCGATCCGGCCATACGGCATACCGTCCTGCATCACTCGTCGACCTCTACCTATATACCAACTTTCATTCAAATTGAAGAAACTTTTTGTGGACGGACGGACGTACGGACGGACGGACGGACGGGCGGACATTTTTTCCCTCTAATATTATTAGGTCGACTTTTCGAAGTCGACCTAAAAAGGTCCATAGAAGTCAAAACAATCGTCAAACCATCTTAGCCAGACAATGGTCACGGAATTGAGGTTTATGACCCTACTAAAATAAAAAATAAAACTGACATGCAGTAACAAACACATTGACATGTAAACAACTTTCCATAAACTTGCCACTCCTTGCTAACTTGTTGAACCCCAGCTTTGCAGTCAAGACACTGGGTGCTGTTTGCTCGTCTTCTATTTAGAGCCAGCCATGACTTTACATATTCTGAAGGCTGCCAGCTTTCAAGAGGGGGACCACAGAGTGACACAAACATTAGAGAAGATATGTGAGGGACTGTCAACCTTGAACGCAAACTACTGCATATTACATTCATTTTACTAAATCTCCTCTTGCAAGCTGCTGTACTGACAGGTATAGTGTCAACAGAGTTGATCAGCATTTGAAGAGAAGTTTAAGTGACTGTATCACGGCTGTCTTTGTATTCTCTATACCCCAATTTCACATCTCTGAATGAAAAGCCAAATTTTTCGCATAGGAATCATACATCGTACTCTCCGTGTTCTGGTCTGATGTTATCTGGAAATGACGACACATTTAGGAATTATGCGACTTCGTCACGTGCACACTGTGGTCACGTGGTACACAGGTGAGCTCGAGTATAAAGTAATCTGGATTCGTCGTCGTCTCCGAAGAGCATTCCGGGTGACACAAAACAGCGTTCCGGCACGAATTTCAACAATTGGGGGCCCAGGAACGCTTTGAAGCAATCTTGTGGGGCTCCGGAACACAGTTCCGGTGCGTTCTGGCCCACTCTAACCACCGGATGAGCTCGAAGTAGCAAATAATACTCCGAGTTTCTCTCACCGAAGCAAAAATGTTGTAAACATCGACATTATCAAATGAATCTTTCATCGATGACAATGAGAAATTTTTCTGTATGTTCAACTGTTAAAGGGCACTACCAAGTTCAACAGCTTCAGACAGGCTGCATATTGATGCCTTCATCTGTCGTAGTGTCCGGCTCGGTTTATACAGCACCAGCAATCCAGCACCCACGCAGTTGAACGACTCAGCTGATGGTGCTCTATTTTAACACATCTTACATAATCCTAACCATGTCTTACAACACATCTTACATAATCCTAACCATGTCTTACATCCACTGCTACCTAACCATAGCACAGGTATTACCTGTGTTACGATCAGGTAACATATCACCTGAGACAACGACGTCGCGACAAAATCTTATCCTCAAAGACAGAAAAGACAGTAAAAGCTGCAGAATAATAACTTTTTATTGCATCAGCTGTATGAAGACTTGTACTAACACTCAGACATCGGCATCTCTGTAACGATATATGCATTTTGCACTATTTTTTATTCCTTGTATTTCATCACATCATCATGTACTTTACATTTTGTTTCGCTTTGTACAAAGATGCGTTTTGTCATCTTGTAATAAACGAATATTTGATTGGATTGAATTGAATTGGCACAAAGTGCATTCGGGTTGTGACTGTAGGTGAAAGTGGTTCAGGCGAGTGAGCCCACTCTTGAGTCCATTCACCATGACCAAGTCGTGTTGAAACAGCAGACTTCTGTTACAGCTGTGACCATAACAGGGGCGTCAAATGCAGGTGGGGTAGGCTAAAATCTCGATTCTCAACAAATATCTGGCTTTGCAATTGGTAACTGCTGCACCATGGTTAGTTTATCGCACTTAGCAGGCAGGTTTTTGTTGATTGCCGGTATCGGAGGACCAAGTGCCACGTGCTATAAGCAGTCTTGGTCGTCCGTGACTGTGTACAGTGCGAGACTGACCAAGCGTGGTTGGTCTCGTGCTATACACAGTCACGGTCGTCCGGGAATCTTGTGTACGACAGCAAGGCTCGACATTACGCCGAAGACAACAGAACAGAATCGAATTGTACGCACTGGTAAATCTGAAGCCGAAGTAACTAATAATAAAAAAAAGCACTGGAGGTATTGTACTGTTGAAGTTATCTACAGACAGACACGAAGCATTGTATGGCCTCTCTGCGACAGCAGAGTCGAGATATAGTTTTTATCTGCTGCTGGTTGTTGCTCGCACACACACCAAACTGGCCTGTTGCGCTTTCTCTGTTGCTGCTCTATTCTCCTGGAACTCTCTACATGCTGACATTCTACTGTATGAATACATTCTCACTTTCAAACGCCAGTTGAAAAACCTTCTGTTCAAACTTACTTAGTCCTCCTGTGCTGCCACAAGCACATCTGTATCCCTGGAACTAAAGGTGCTATACAAATGCATTATTATTGTTATTGTTCGTATTAATAATAGTAATAAAACAAACTGCTTGATATGCCACAGTTGGCTAGTAAATTACAACACAGGATATTTGAACTGCATGACTGTGCATAATTGAAGTTTGTTGACTCAGGCTGTCATATGTAACAAAATTTCTTAGTCATTTACTGTGTAAATCAAGTTCAGTAATGAAAGTCACTAGAACTAGCGCAATGCCGTGTGGTGGACTAAGCTGGCTACCCGTCAGCTTTTTACTGCACGTTAAATACACACTATCGTATCGTATGCTGGACGCACCGTGAGCGTCTGTTTGCGATCAATCTCAAGTCGGTTCATGTGCTTAAGGACAAGTTCATTGAGTGGCTCAAGTGGCTCCGGAGACAACGGACGCATCGACTCGTGCATCAGTTTGTCGAACTCCGGGTCAGTGCCCGCCATCCTCATCCACCGATGACAGATGATTTCTGGGATGGTAATTCTTCGCACCGGGTCAATTGTCAACATGCGCTTTATCAGCTCTTCACATTCTACAGACGCATCCACAGACACAGCAGCAGTGCTAACGCCATCGCAATCACAGAATCACTGCAAACCTATTCAGTCTTTGGTCAACTGATCAGCACTGTCTTGAACACCTTGACACTCATTATATTTCCAATTATTAAATGATGTAACACAGTGATGATCTTTGTGTTACAGTATAGCATAGTAGGGTTTAATGTCCCACCCGACACAATATAGGTCATTTCAGGGATGATTTTACGGGTCATATAATGCAGCCAATACTGTCATAGCACTGAAGGACAATGGTTAGTCAACTGGGTCTACGGCCAACCCCACCAGGCTCAGCTCACTAAAAGTTAAATAAAGAATGTAACAAAAATTAAAAAATATACATATATAGCACTGGAAAGACCAAAGATACAGAGGTGCTTGAAAGACAGAGGGCTAAACCAAGCAAGATCAAAGCCCGACCAAGTTGACTAATAGCAGCCTATCGCATTGAAAACAATCACACTACACTGCAAAATCTGCTATTATAATTAGCACAAGCTGTTATCACAGTCTGAACGGTAGTTCAGACAGTGTTAATGGCGACCTTCAATTCTTATGGGGATATGCAAATTTCAGCCCCCCCCCACAAAATCAATAACCCTGAACCGATCGACAAAAAAAATTGGCACAATTAATTACATCAGTGAGGGGACCTCCTGTACCAAATTTTGTAGAAATCCATTCACTGGGGGCTTCTGGGCAAATGGGTGAAATATAACAAATATTATTTTTATTTATTTATACCTTTTTTCTTTCATCAGCCTACAGGTCAGATCTGTGGATGGATTTTTACGCGAGATAGCTCAAAAGACGTGAAATCACGCAAGGATGTGCCTTTTTGGGGCTATAAAACTTAAGTTTAATATTAAACCCCTATTTATCCCCAAAACCGTCACATTTTGGCCCAAAACGGGACAGTTTTTTTTCGACCGAAAATGCTTAACATTTTCAAGAGTAAACTACCCTTAATCATCATTGTAGCCCCATAAAAGTTGCATAGTGAATAGAAAAAAATAAGGATCGGCGATTCCAAATATGGCACTTTCGACCACATATTTTGACCCCCTGTCCCCATTATCCCCCAGTCCCCAAATTCTGCATTACAAATAGTAATTCGTTCCTTGAAACACACTATTCCCGTCATCATAGATGCACACTGTGCTAAATTTTTTACACAACTTGGGTATGGGGAGTAGCTTACCAAATACAACTTTCAGGGCCAAAATTAATGGGGGTCTGGCCCAGGACAGCATGTAAAAATTTGGGAACCCCTATTTATTTCTGCAACCGTCGAAGCTAACAACTTCAAATTTGGTATACAACTTGGGCTTTTATGACCAAAATTGGCAGCGGTCCGGGCAAGGAAAGCATCCGAAAAAATTTGGGACCCATTTTTTTCTGCAACAGTTGAAGCTAGGAACTTCAAATTTTGTATACAACTTGGGCTTGGGGAAGAGCATACCAAGAAACAACTTTTAGGACCACAATTGGCGGGGGTCCGGGCTAGAAGAACATCAAAAAAAAATTTGAGACCCCCTTATTTATTTTTGCAGTCATTGAAGCTAGCAAGTTCAAATTTGCTATACAACTTGGGCTTGGGCAGGGTCTGGGCTAGGGAGCATTGAAAAAATTTAGGACCCCTACTTCTTTCTGCTATCGTTGAAGCTAGCAACTTCAAAATTGGTACACAACTTTGGTTTGGGGAGTACGTTACAATAACAACTTTAGTACCAAACTGGGTAGGGGCTGGCTGGGCTACAGGAGATCTCAAAAATTGTGGGTATCACGTACTCCATACCACGTACCCTGTACCAATTATCAGCTACAGAAATGTAATAAAACTGCAAATATAAATGTTTAAAAAACTGCGGTTTAGACACGAGCTAACGGCGAATGACACATCTAAAACTGCAAAAATTACAAAAAGGTGATATTACTCAACAGCACATTGACACTTAGGCGACGTGCTGATGGGTAATCACCTTTTTGTAATTTTTGCAGTTTTAGCTGTGTTATTCGCCGTTAACTCGTGTCTAAACTGCAGTTTTTTAAACATTTATTACAACTAACAGAGAAGAAGATTCAAACACAACTCAAACCAAACTATTTTACCACGCCCAGCATGGGTCAGTTCAGTAACCTACGTATCTGCCTATGAAAATCTCTGAGACTGCTGAAGCAGAATCTTCTACAGGTGGACGCACAACTGTGGTATGAGGAAGCATTTCAAGATGTCTCTTCGTCAGTCTGTCACACGCCGGTATTCTGTGGACATCGCTGAACAAATCCTCAAATTTTTATAACATCAGGTAGCCCCGCCATTCTAGTTTTTCCATACCAAACGCGAAGTTTTTCCATACCAAACAAAGCTTTCAAATGGTGCCAGTATGAATGACCTTGAGTGAATTCTACCATGCGTCTCATCTCTGGTACCCTCTGTTCTACACCTCTCCCATGGCTTTCAGTGCCCTCCAAACTGAACCGCCAGCCTTACAAAGGAAGGCTGCCACTGATAAGCTGGTGGAAAAATCGTCAAACATGACAGTTGGCCAATTCAGCATGATATCCTTAGCCCACCATTGCTACGACTGACATCCAGGAAGCCGTTGTGGCTAGATTTGCAACCAGTTGACATTAAAAGTCGATGGAGACATAACTGGAAGGTGATCAATTCTGACCTAGTGTGTGACCCCAAAATCTGGCAACCGGGTTTCGACCTCCCTCGGCAACAGTGGTCTCTCCTGAACCGTTTTTGCACGAAACAGGGACACTGCGGTGCCTGCAAAAGGAAATGGCGACTACAGACAGTGTCCTTGTGGTGAAACCCAGACGATGTCTCACACTGTCGAATCCTGTCCCCTGACAAAACTGAATGGCGGCTTATCTCGGCTACACTCTGCGGATGAAGACGCTGTTTTGTGGCTGACCAGTTATGGTTCATGACACGCATATGAGAAGCAAAAGAAGTGACCTCTAACCTAGATTTCAAGGTCACTATTATTCAATGTCAAATAAATCGAAATGGTACAACATACTTACAATGGCTGACTAATAGACAGTAGTATATGATCTATCAAACGGCGCCATTTTCAATGACCTTGCACGACCCCTAACTACGGTTTCGAGGTCACGCCATTCTTTGATGCCGAAAATCTCAGAAACGGTACGAGATACAAACATAGTTTCAGTGGAATACTAACAGGGACTTACACACGCCCTACTCAACAGTGTCATTTCGAATGACCTTGACTGACTTTGAGAAACTTAGCAAAATATTCAATGACACGAAGCGTTGTGCGGTCTCTCTGCGACAGCTGAGCTTCTTGTCAAAATACGCCTAAAACGCTGAAATACTTGGCAGAATTAGAGTTGTGTGACAGTAAGTTCCAGACTGAAGGTGCAAGAATACCGAAGACTTTCACTGACAACAGTGGTGTCATCTGTAGCACGCAAAGCTTGTGTGAAAACTTATGTATCAAATTAGATGTTAGTTGACTACTCACCAGTCGACATGAAAAATGGCACACGGAATTTCCCAGCGAGAATTCTCCGTCGAAGAATTTGCAGTGTGCTTCCGTCAAACGGTAAAGTACCACAGACGAGTACATAAAGCACAATGCCGAGACTCTGAAAAAACAAACGCAGAACTGTAAGTATGTAACAACAACAACAATGTAAAGGAGCAACCTCCATCACTAAACAGGCACTACAACTTATGTGCTTCTTACTGATTGTATAATTTTCTGTGACCAGAATTTTATCTTCCATTGAATATAGTTGTATACCAGGGGATATGCTTTATTTTACTCAACTACAGAAAGAAGTAGCTCTAAGCTCTTAATTCACTGCATTATGTGAATGGAATAAATAAAGTGATGATAAAGCACACATGGAGATAAACGTGCATAGCACTACTCAGCAAGAAGTGGGTAGGTATGCAATGACATCATACAACATCATTAAAAAGTAGATAGCAAGAAGATCGCATATGATGCCTCTGCCGCTGCATTTGTTTGATATTCTTTGTAAGTGTTTTCTGTACCAGCATTGCCACGGCAGCGAAAAAAGTGCAATGAACGAGTGGAAGAATGAAGGTGTCTCTGTCGGCTATTTAAAGATATTCCATAATAGTCCTATAAATAAAAAAGTTGCTGTAAAATTCTTAATATATTTATATAAATTTTGTAAGTAAAATCTTTAAATTAACGTGAACTGTTTGTGATTGCATCTGCTGTACTTTATGTAGTGAAATCAGTGGCAGTGGAGTGTCCTAAAAGTTGTGTATACCAAATTCCCTCCCCTCCCCTTCTTTCCTTTCCCTCCCTCCCTTTACCCCTTCCCCTCCCCTCTTCCCTTTCCCTTCCTTCCCTCCTGTTCCCTCTTCCTCCCTTCCCTTCCCTTAGAAGTAGGCCCCCTTTAATGCAGTTAGAGGGTCGTGGGGAGCGCTAGCCGAAGTCAAATTTGGTGCATTTTAGCCTTAAAATCTGACATCTGGTGGCAACAATTTTAATGATTTTCCCAAGAATCAACTGACCAAATTTGTGCAGTTTAAACAGTAAAGGTAAATCGGGATCAAAGATAAGTGCCATCAGAACCATTTTACACAACATTTTGCTGCTGAAATTATTTTGGCTGGACCTGAACTTGTGCACGCCTGGCATACAAAAGTTCAAAAGTGTGTATGCCAAAGCATACACAGCATACATGGTGGCGCTGCCTATGAGTGAAGTTGTGAATTCATTTGCTAGGCGTCAACTCCTGTTTGAGGTTGTGATATCAATGACTGACGTCAACTCAAATATTATTTCATATCTTGCTCCCTTGTCCCTACTCTAATTTCACCCAAAATGTAATTATTTAATCTGTTAGTGATAGTGGATACCCCCCGCACATTTCATATTCTTGTACAAATAAGGAAATATATATGGCACAGGACGGACTGTTTCTGAGAATTTCAGCATCAAATAATGGCGTGACCTAGAAATCTGGATTACAGGTCACTCATGGTCGTTGAAAATTGTACCGGTACCATTTGAAAGATTGGTATGGTTTTCTATTCACATTCAATAGTAACTGTAGTCCTGTCTTGTATCATTTTCGACATAAAACGAGATATTCGTCGAAAATCCGGATTGTTTCTTATGCCCCTGCATTTGATGAGGGTCCCCATCGGAGCATAAGGTTTAATATGGAAAAACTAGAATGGTGTAGCTACCTGACGGTGAAAAAGTCTGAGAATATGTTTACTCATTTTGATACAATATGCAATGTGACAGATAGACACCAGACAACGGCACAGGCTGCACTTATGCATAGCATCGCACAGCAACAATTAAACTTGCCAACAGTAAATTATGATGCATTTGGCTCGTGATATACAGATAGAGGACTGTATGACATGACTCTGCAGCCCATATAGTAAGTAAGTAAGTAAGTAAGTAAGTAAGTAAGTAAGTAAGTAAGAGTATTTGTATCCGGCACCTAAAAGCAAGAGTCACTAGGCACCGAGAGTGGTGAGAAAGGGTGAGAAATGACTGTTAACAGAGCAACAGAGTGAGTGAAAATCATGTTTGACATTGTACCCATATGTCGACTTTCGTGCCATCGTACTTCTGTCCTTCGAACAGCTCGGGCGCGGCATACGGAGGACTGCCACAGTGTGTACTCAACAACATGCCAGCCTTGAACATGTTACTGAAGCCAAAATCTGCAGCAAGTCACAGCCATATATTCAGACTTTCAGATAAACACTAGAAATGTGCGGAATAGATTTTTTTCGGTTCGTTTTCGGTTCAGTTTTTGAAAAAACTCTAACAAAATGATTTGGTTCGGTAACGAGTTTGGTTTGGTTCAGTTCAAAAAATGCGGTTTGGTTCAGATATTATAGTTATGTAGCACTCAAGTAATAGCTGAGTAGTTAATTTACAGCAAATAACAGAGTGACAGTGGATAACATGACATGACATGACATGGACGGCTTTGACGTCACTCACAACAACGACAATAATAATAATAATAATAATAACGGATTTGTATAGCGCCTTTAGGTCAGAAGACACACTGGGGGCTTGGAAGATACATTCTAAAATCTATATGCTAAACTCTGATCCAGTCGTGTTTTAAAACGTTCTTTATCTGTACATCTAATGCAAGAAAAGTTATTTTTAGTCACTATTTATTTTATTGGTGGGTGGATTGCATGCAGCTTCTGCCAGAAAACCGTTGAACGGATGTCAAATTTTTGGACGGTTCAGTTTTTAAAAACCAAATGGGAATCAAATTTATGTTTTCCGCACTTCCCTAGTAAGTACAAGATGAAACCGTACGTTCACTTTGGTCAGAACAGTATTGACAACGTTCACCACTAGCAATGAGATACAACCGCTTTTGATAAACACAACATAAACGTGACTACTGACTGTCGGCACTTCTGACATTTTCGTTTTTTTAGTTTTGTTTATTTTGTACAGTGCCCCTGCAATGTCTTTGACATGATAGTGTCACCTTAATCAGTACATTGCTACTTACTTACTTACGAACTGTTGACAGAATACTGCACACTGCAACAAGTTTTGTGCTACATTAATCAGACACCTTGTATCATACAAGCAGGTGATCACAGTAATAAAAATAATAATAATAATAATTATCACAACAATGTTTATGGTGCTGTCGTCATGGCAGAGCCATTGCAAGAGTTCACCTGGTTGATTTATGAATGTAGAATGGCGCCAAGTGGGCGCCGACCCTCAGACCAAGCCAGACGACTTAGGCTGTGAGTCCGCCTGTACAGGCTGCCAGAAACTGCACCCACCATCGCCATTTATTATTACTCAGCCCGAAAGCTGATACTCATTTACCATCCCACAGAGGGTAGAAGGCTGAGTCGACCTAGCTGGCTGGTTACATACCGATATGGTTTACCCATCGACAGACGGTCACCCATCCGGATACTAACCCGGTCTGATGTAGCGCAACTATGTTGATCGAGGCCAACACGTTACCACTAAGCCACACCACCAACTAGTGAAAGAGCCAGTAGCAGTGAAAGAGAGTGTGAAAAGATGATGCCAAAGTGATCTGCAGCTGACTTCTTAGTTACACTTCAGGCAAACATAACTGTCCATAAATGCTTTCCAGTAAAGACTTTCATTATGACAGGGATTGTCTTCACAAACTTTTGGCATTTCTTTTTTTAACTTTTTAACCCTTCGGTCCGCTCCCCCGTGCCAAATTTCACGTTTATCGAGGCAACGTGTCGCCCATTTTTGGGCCACTGAGTAAAAACAATACCGGCATGGCTGCGCTATGCACACTGCACAGGCCTGCCGGTTATTAATACTCGGGATGAAGTTTGAGACTAACTGACCTGCAGCTGTTTTGTTACTGTAGCACACAGTAAAAGAAGTCAAATCTTTCGTACATTTTTGCTGCGGTTGTATTACAGCAAAAAGACACGACGACAACACTCGGACGACATACCAGCAATCTTGATGTTGAGTGACGAGTCAAGAAGAAGATTCTCGGCTTTGAGATCTCGGTGAACGACGCCACAACTGTGACAGTACGCCACCGCCGCCAACATCTGTCGAAACCTCCTCCTCGCCTCTCGCTCGTTCATTCGCCCGTGAGCCACCAGGTGATCTGAGCCAAGCATCGACATGTCTTCTACTAGTAACAATCATCAGCAATAAGACGGCAAAGACATCTGGCAAAATGCGCAAGCGAGGGACATCCCCTTTGAGATGAAGATCGAATGGAATTAATGAAGTCGAGCACTCAGTGTCATCAACTTTGACAGTTGCACAATTTGTTGACAACACCTGTGAGGTGACGAAAAACAGCAAACGGAGGAATCTGAAGGAAGACTGTTGGGAAAACCACTTGTACCCAGACCAGCTTCTACCACAATGCAACCCAGACTGTGTTGCAAGTATGTGTCACTTCTAGTTATCAAATTCTTCATAGAACAGTCACCTAGATCCACACAACGTAAAGCATATTCAGTAACTTAATGATAGAATTTGAGCAGAAAAAGGCAAAGCAGGTGGTTTTATTAAACACAAAATACGGATTATTACCAAATATTTCGCCGCCGCTGGCATACTCAAGCACGAGATATATCATCTTCTCGGTCTCCATCACCTGCAGCGTGTTAACAAAATCAAGGCTTCATTTCCTTGTAGTGCGTAATAACCTTTAAAAATACACTGCACTGCATGAAGACACATCATCCGTTAATTAACAACAGACAAAATGATACCACATTTCTGCATATCAACATTACCAATTTTCAATAGCTATTTCTCGCCACACTAATGGAATATCACTGACTCAACGCCTGACAGTTGGTTCTCGTCCGTCTTCCTGTTTATTAGTACCACAGTTTGTGATCAGTACCGTAATATACAGGGTGGTCCATAAAAAGTAAGCCCATCTTTTTTGCTCTTAATAACACCATAATCGTGTTTGAGAAAACAGTAGTATTTTGTATATAATCATGTAATCACATCGTTTATGTATTGCTTTATAATATTAAATATTCTATGACACACATTAGCACAAATTGTAATGAGTCAACGTCGTCTAGTACAGTTTGCATTATTCTACCCATGACCAAGCACGATGTCATATATAGAATATTTAATAGAATATTTAATAATAGTTTAAAATATTATGTGCTTGTGTAACACTCAAATCCAACCACAACTAGCTTTATTGGCACATTTTGGTACAAGTTTTTTGAGAAACAATAAGGGGCTTACTCTTTTGGGCCATCCTGTAGTATGAAGGTCGGTATTCTTTCAACATCAAATCATCTGGCGGCCAGTGTTCCCCTCCCTCCCCCTCGCCCTCATCCTAGTACCGCACCGCCGTCATGAACAACATCGTCCAATGTTGTCTGCTAAGCTGAAGTGGCGTTGCAGACGTATCCAAGATTCCGTCGAGTCAATCAGTCCAAAAAACGTCATTTGTGGCGCATTAGCAGCAGTCAGCGCAACAGATATGACTTATAGGATAGCCTAGATGTCTTGCGACAGTGTGCCTTTCTGACTGACTGAGCAGGATTTATCGTCCCACTCGACGCATTACACGTCATTTCAGCGGCAACTGACTGCACTGGCGATGACAATGAAAATATACACAAAAAATACACAAAAAACTAACCCCAATACAATCTGGCTCTATTTAAGAAAAGGACGCAAAAGCTAAAAAATTAAATATCAAACATGACAACTGCTCATGTGTGTGTTCATGTCACTGTAAACGACTGTGGTTAGACAGGGCCACCGAATTTCGGCTACGGCTTCGGTTAGGGCGCCGAAACTGCCTATAAAATGACTTTCGTCCGGTTTCGGTTTCGGCCAACGTGATTTCGGCCAAGTTTCCGCTACGGCCACAAGTGGAACCTCGGTTCGACATGCCGCCATAGGTCGACTGCCCTATTGTCCGGGACGTCACTGAAGCGGCTCCGGCTTTGTAATATAACCGCTGTCTCGCCGTCCGTCCGCCAGTGGCCATACACTGAACATGTTACAAGTCAAGTCTCTCTCCTGTCTAAACCAACCACGTCGTAGCCGCACTGTTGTTATCGACCCTCACTGTACCAAACGTCCGACACTGGCACTGTTATTATTTATCTGTTGCAGTTTGTAGGTATATAGGATACCTTGACAGATTCAACCGCTTCATTATATATTCGGTTTCGAGCTTTCGGTTGCCGCCGAAACTTGTCAGGTTCGGTTACGGCCTTATAGTCATTTCTCAGTTACGGCCTGGTTTCGGTTACGGCTGACACTGATAAAAACCGTTTCGATCGGCCTCTAACAGTGGTACACAATACAGCATAGAACAGTGCTGATAATCTTCTCTTTTACCCTCCAGACAATAACTATTGTTCAGATGCCTACTGGAGGGATGGGGGAATGCTTCCTCAAAGCAGCTTATAAGTCGACAGCAAGTCGAAAGCCGGTAACTTCTCTCAATGACCTTGAACATGAAATTACCAATGTCAAACTGGCATGTCTCTGTCAGTCACGTAGCCTTCTTTAGCTCCGTGTCGCCTATTAGTCAATCAGTAGCCTATTAATGTCCAGCTCCAGAGGCGCTCGAGTAGTTATGAGTAGCACGGCCAGACTTAAACTGTTTTGTCTTTCAGTTTAGACCGAAAGTCGTCGCACACAGCAGGTGCGATGAACAGAAACTGCGCGGTAGGCTACACGGCGAAACGGCGTCGCCGTCCAGTGCTGACTGACCGTCGTCGAGCAAGAGTTCACAGCGATGATCACCAGCAGCAGGCCAATGAACTCGCCAACCACCAAGGACGACATTCGACCTAGCCAACCAACAGCAATCGGGCCCCTATAGCCTATTTACATTTAGGGTGGTTAGCCCTCTCCATCCCACTCCCTTCCCTTTCCCTCCATCACCTCCGCTTTCCCCTCTTCTTCCCTTCCTTCTACTTCACACCATTCCCATTTCCCCCTTGATCGAGTTGGGGGAGCGCTGTATACAGCCCGGTCACCAAACGATTTTTGGCGGATTTTCAGCTTAAAATGAAGCATCTGAGAATGACACAGACATCATTGTGTATTACTCCCGGCTAGAAACTAGCACCACTTAAACTGCAAAAACATAAAATTAAAATAAACGAGCAAATCAAGGTAACATTAAAACAATGCAAAATGTTATAAACTGACTAAAGTGATTACAAATGAACCTTAAATATTTCAGTGTGTATTACTGGCAACAGACTAGGCCTCTGTCTCGTCCTGTATCCACCTCATTTACGCTGAAGAGGCAACCTCCAAGGCTTTTCGACTAGTTTGTCCATGTCTGCCAGATCCGCACAAATGTCTCTATAAGTCAGTGCCAAGCCATTCAAACGCTGACACTGTCAACTGTTCGACCTAAACTTATAGGTGACCCTAAATTTTTCGCATTTTTTCTGGGGGTAACAACCCCAGTAACGCCTCTCTTCCTGGCAATCGTAACAGTCCAATGGTCCATGGACGACGAACCTCGCCCGCTGCGGCGCCAGTTCATTCACATTCGCAAGGGGTCGCCATTCGATATTGATTCTCCGCATTTTTCGTTCTAGTTTTCTCGTTTTTAAACCAAAACCAATAGGTATGATCCGTCAGTCGTTGTAAGTCTACTGTCATTACGCCATATTCGCGTCATCTTGCTAACCAAGAAAGGTTACATAAACTTATACACCGTGTCCACATTAAAAAAAGGTGCCATGCACTGCTTTTTTCACAATAACTTTTACAAATATGCACAGATTTTTAATATTTTTTTGGAAAAAAAACTTTGCAATGAATAGTAATCATACTGGTAAATTTACTACGTTGCGTGCCATGTACATCCCTTATCTGGTGACATAATACTGACGTCACTGACGTCACTGAAATCATGCCGTTCACCGTGCACGTGACACTGTCACCATGCAGCAGAGAGAGAGAGAGACGCCAAGAGTTTATCACTTCAGTTCAGAGATGTGGCCATCCAATTCGCCAGATTTGAATCCGGTAGACTACAGAATCTGGGGTATCCTTCAAGAGATGGTCTACCGTTCGCAGATCCATGACGTGAAGGAGTTGAAAGAAGTCTTCTAAGCGAGTGGAAGCTGCTGGACCACACCATCATCATCGCAGCAGCGATTGCGCAGTGGTGTAGTCGTTTGAATGCATGTGTTCATGAATGGTGGACATTTTGAACATAAATTTGAGCCTCTGACTTCCTGTTGTGTTTTGTTTGTTTCATCGATACTGGTTCCCCTAAATGTGATCGATATAAATATGTGCAAAGTGCTAATATTGTGTAAAATGTGTTACTTTTGTGTCTGAGATTTTCACATGGTACAGTAGCAACCAGAGCCATAGACTATGGCTCTGGTAGCAACGTAACGAATGTGTGGCAGGAAATTCTTAGGCCAATAACATTGGCATTCTCTTGTGAAGTTGTGCACGAAAAATTATAAAAATCTGTCAATATTTGTAAAAGTTACAGTGAAAAAATCAGTGGCACCTTTTTATGTGGACACAGTGTAGTTACAAACACATGCATACGGTACCTCGCCAGCTGCACGTCGCCACGGCAAGGTGATTATGACGATAATGACTAGCTAATAACCTAATATACGAAGGTGATATGCTGAGCAGACTGTGGTCCCAACCTTCGCTTGGATTTATTACAAAATCAGGGGACCCGCCCCCCCCCCAACCCATCTTTCGTATGTATCAGTAAGAGAACACGGCATAAACGTCGGTATCTCTTGTCATCACATCAATCGAGCCTCACAAATTTGGGAGCCCCTGAAAACGCTCGGAAAAACAACGGTGAACCGCAGTCTACTTACCGGTATATATGTCTAGCCAGACAAAAAGTGTCTGTCCTTCTGGATCTCGAGCTATGCATTCTCCACAGAAAGAACACAGCCATACATCGATCGAAAGCCAACACCAAGAAAAAGAAAATAGTTGCTACATCGAATAGATCCTGGACATCCTCATCGCATCGCATAGGCATGGGCGTGCCTCTGGCATCTGGCCGTAGGCCAGCTGACTGGGGCAAAGCCTGGGAATTGGAAAGAGGCGGCTTATATACCGCGCACAGCACGGGCAGGTTTCTATTAGTGAATAACAAACATCAGCTGACAACCTGGTAGAGACGGACTATGTGTGGGTGACACAGATGCTTCATGACTTGTATTTCACGAAAAATTTTCTTGAGGTTGTCAACATCGAGTTGAGTTTTGTCGATGATCTTGATCGCCACCTGGCGACAGAACAATACAACACAACATCGCACCAATTACTTCGCATGTTTTCCTCAGATTTCTTGACGCTCGTCGTGTTTTTGTATTTCAGAATCTTCCTTAATTTCCAGTTCTATTCACGCGGAAATTGAGACAGACGAACGTCAGCTTCAGAGCACAACACCTTCTCTGAACTTACTTCTCTCGGTCGTCATTAAATGTTGAATTATTACCTCTGCCAAGGCACAGATTATGCGATCAGGTCCGGTCAATTGTCTGTCAATCATTCTCTCATTCTGTCTGTGTGCAGGACTACTGCTAAATTAATCAGCCGATTTCACTGAAACTTGGTATTATGATTGGGTCTACCAATTGGAAGAACTGGTTAACTTTTGGTAGGGATCAGTCCCGATACGGATTATGTATGGATCACTTTCACTTCCCTCACCATTAATGAGTAGGTGTGGCTGCACTCCGACGACAGCGACGAGGTACTGTGTTGGGTTGCTGACGTTTGTGTGTTTGTCACTTTGTGTGTTATCAAGATTATGGATAACATGAACTTAGCTATCGCCAACAGATCGCGCATCAGCTGCGCACACGATACGTCGAAGGCATCTATAGGCATAAATATTACACCGTGACCTTGAAATCTAGGTTAAGTATCATTCAAGGTCACTGGAAACGGAACCATCGGACAGATCATAAACGACTTACTGTTAGTCGAGTTATTTGACGTTAAATATTATCGTGACCTTGAAATGTGGGTTAGAGGTCACTCAAGATCAATAAAAGTGGTACCATTTGATAGCGTGGGTAGGGTTTCCTATTCGCCTTCCATAGTAACTATGGCCGTATCTGTAGCCATTTTAGAGATATTCAGCGTCAAAGAATGGCCTGACCTTGAAATCTGGGTTTGGGGTCATTCAAGCTCATTGAAAATGAAGCCGTTCGACAGACCATATGCGACTTTCTATTGGTCGGCCATTGTAAATATAGCTCTATCTTGTACCATTTTAGAGTTTTTTGACATTGAATAATATCGTGACCTTGAAATTGGGGTTAGAGGTCACTCCATGTCACTGCAAGTGGTACCATTCGAAAGATTGGGTACGGTTTCCTATTCGCCTTCTATAGTAACTGTGGCCGTATCTGTAGCCGTTTGTGAGATATTCAGTGTCAAAGAATGGGGTGACCTTGAAAACAGGGTTAGGGTTCGTTCAAGGTCATTGGAAATGGCAAAATTTGATAGATCGCATACGAGTTTCTATTCGCCTTCCATAGCAACTATGGCAATATCTTGTATCGTTTGCAAGATATAGCGACTTACTGGTAGAAAATCGAGAAATTTTTATACCCCACCTGTATTTAGCGCCCCTGCAGAGGGCGACTTTTGTGAAAATGTTTGACGCTGGTAAAACTAGAATGATTGGGCTACCGTATGGTGAAAAAACTGTAACGATATGTTAAGCCGTTTTCATATGATACCAGATTTCAAGGTCATGCCATTATTTGACGCTGAATATATCAGAAACGGTACGAGATAGACACACACACACACCGCAAAAACATGAGACAACATCTTCGACGATAAGTTCATCCATTCATCCATCCATCCATCATCCACTTCAAACAGAAATCTATAGTTAAAATACAACTGTCCGTTTACAACAATTTTTGGCACACTTATTACCAAGACTATAGACCATCAACAGATTTTTTATTTTCCCACCACACCTATTTCGTGCACTTACTTTACCTTCTTAGTAAATGTTAGTAAAAAAATTGGCGTTGAATGAATTCCCCGACAAGGGTTGGAAACTTGAAAGCATCAACAGTCTGCTGAAGAGAATCTGCAAGACGGGTACAATTGTCTGGCAACGAGGCAGCGGTAGACCGCGTTCATCGCGTAGCAGTGGAAGACCTCGTGCTCAGTCAGGAGGACACGCCAAAAGGCATCGAATCGAACAACTCGCGAGATTTCGCATGAAACTGCCATTCTCCGTTCAAGTGGCACGGGATAATTCACCCCGATCCCCAGCTCAAATGCTTCAAACGACGTCGTGCTCACCTGTTGTCCGAAGCCAATCGCATCTCCCGTCTCACGCGCTGATAGCCTAAACAACCTTATCGTCTGCACTAAATCTTGTTACTGATTGATTGATTGATTGATTGTTCTATTATAAACCTTAAGTTGAGTAATAAGTAAGTAAAATAATATGGTGACAATTTTGCAGTTAATATTATAGTATCGTAGCATTGAGTAAATCAGCAAGTTAAGGCTAAATTCAATATACACTGTGAGTCAAAAAAACTGGACCCTTTTTCACTTGAGCATAACTTTGGCAAATACTGTCCGATTTTTACCGCGCGATGTTATGCATAAGTGTGGTATATGCCGGCATGCAGTGTCCGTCTGTCTGTCTGTCCGTCCGTCCGTCTGTCACGTTCGTGAGTTGGGCCAAAACAAATAAAGATATCTTCGAAATTTTTTCACCATCGGGTAGCCAAGCAAAAATGTGGTAAAAATAGCAATTTTTGGACTTACGCATTGACTTAAGCATCGTATAACTCGGAAACTATTGATTATAGATAGGTACATGCTGCGAGGGGATTGGCAAGCATTGAATTGTCTTTCCATCCACGCAACATATTGCGTGATAATCGCAGGGGCGTCTCCAGGGGAAACAAAAATATGGGCTGCTGTACGTGAAAATCATGCAAAATTTCACGGCGATCGGCTGCGCCGTTTCTGAGAAAAGTGTGACAGCGCAAAAAAATGAATGACAGACTGACTGACTGACTGACTGACTGAATGACTGACTGACTGAATTACATTGTGAGTTCTTGAGCTGCTCTTGCATCGCAGCTAAAAATTGATCACGATTTGCCTGTACTGTTTAAAATGCACGAAATTTGGTAAGTTAATTCTCCAGAAAATTGTTAA
>Ga0209149_1000361_pt1 | contig 18768 bp, 8 predicted proteins | sample WorMetTyACAVOLI2_FD_187423 | JGI IMG/M metagenome (GOLD analysis project Ga0209149, IMG submission 187423) | Marine gutless worms symbiont microbial communities from Max Planck institute for Marine Microbiology, Germany - Olavius algarvensis... ... | reverse complement strand
TCTTATAATATGCATCTTATAACTACAGCTGTTATTGACAGCTGTTACTGACAAAAATTTCTGATGGACTATATGTCTCTTCTGATCAATTATGTCTCTTCAATCATCAACTGACTGACTGATTCTGATGAACACGATAGAAATGTATATATGTGCTGACACAGAAATTTTAAAAGTTTAATGCAGTAGTGGTACTGCTATGCGGTCATATCACTAAAATAAAGTTAAATGCAACAAAAAACGGACAGGTAATAGCTAGTTTGAACTATTATTAGCTTAGTCATACGATGAATAGCATTTTTTTGGAAATACGGACAATAAAACAATTAAGCAAAACACAACTAACACAATTAACACTTTTTTCATTAAAACGTCATGGCTCACTGATTAATCATTAAAATTTGCAGCACAATTATGACAGTAGCAAGATATATGTTCAAGAAGCTTTCACTCACAAAAAAACACTTAGTTTCAGATACAGCTGCACTGCAAAGATTGTTTATTACTCAGGAAAAGGCTGTTCAGATGGTGTGCTCATACTCACCCTCTTTTGTAAACTTTTGCGTTTTAACAACTGAGGAACTTCATAAATTACAGCTAGCATGTTTATGTTCCAAGTTCATAAAAGCCTTACACTGCCATATTTTTTCTGATGTTTTATGTATTAATACTCATAACACTAGGCGTGCAAATGACTATCACATAGCTGTACACTGGACACATAATTTGCTGAAACACACCATTTACACTGCAGGACCTTTATTATGGAATTGATTAGATTGTAATATAAAATCAGCAATAAGTATTTACAATTTTAGACGTAGGTTGAAAAGGTACTGCTAACTTAGTCTTGTGGCACGTGTAATTATGGCATGAGCCGCCCGTCTGTCGTCTGTCTGTCTGTTATCTGTCTTGTCTGTCATATGTAATGTTATTGCACCCTAAGCAGAGACTTTAAGTTTTTGGCCATATATTTTTGTACAATAATCAGCAATTTAATATATTAAATTTTGAGAAATGTGTCATTTGACACAAATTTTAAACGTGGCAGAAGATATCTTTGGCACCTGGGAGTTGGTGGGGTATTTGTGAAAACCTGGCTTCCAGTTTGATTCGACATTACACAAATTATTGAAAAATACCAACATTTGTGCTGACTTTTATTTCAAACTCACTAAAAGCATGCAGTAATGCATGGTTGGGTCTGAAGGGTTAATCGACTATATCTGCAATTTAGTAAGGTTGCTGGTATGGTATAGTAGAGTTTAACGTCCCACTCAACACATTATAGGTCATTTCGGAGACGGTCTTACGGGTCATATGACCCAACCAACAGTGTCATAGCACTGAAGGGCCAATCCCACCAGGCTCAGCTCACTAAAAGGTAAAGATAAGGATGTAAGCAAAAAATTGTTAGTATCTATATAGCACCATTAAGACCGAAGACACAGAGGCGCTTGGAAGGCAGAGAGCTAAACCAAGCAAGATCAAAGCCCGATACAGTCAACCGACCAGTAAGAACTGCTCGTATCTTTGTGCACCATTATAATAGTACACAATATTGTAAGACAGAGATTGCTATTGAAACAGATGTGGCCAACTGGAGGTAAGGGGGGAGTAAGGTTGCTAGTAAGTGAGGTTGACACGAGTCTCAATTATCGTACAATTTGCGACAAGCGGCCATAGTAATATGGTGAGGGAAGCATCACTAGAGTGCTGTACACAAACTCCAGTGACAAGTGTTACCAACTTGCCACACCTAATGACTGCACCGCTGACAACAGGCGAAGGACGTAGTAGTATGCAAACGACGTAGTAGTACATGGAAATGCACCAGAATTCAAAAAGTTGGGCCTAGATCCCAGATTACAGGTCATGCTAGGTGGCTGAAAATGGTACCATTAAATTCCTGTGGTAGGCTTTCCTATTAGTGTTCAATAGTAACTATAGGCCTAGGATGCATAGTGCAATATGCACCTCTCACTATAGTGATGGAAAAACATGTAAAAATGCTATGGAGGACTAAGATCAGACCTGTTCAAAAAATTCTTCCATAAACTTGTCACCACTGGCAGCCATGTTAAGCGCCACCGTTTCACCTGCTTCATCATCGTCACTCTGCGCCTGTTTCCATAGCAATCGCATCATCATCATCATCATCATCATCATCATCATCAATCATTGACATCATGGCAACATACTTTTCTAGTTCACACTATCACATACATCAACACATCCGGTCAGACAGGATTTAGAACAGTAACTACTGTTGAAATGCGGTCTGAGATAATATGACAGAAACAGGACAAGCTGTTAACCAACACCACGAAAGTGACCTGCCGATGCTATAGGCCTAAGTGGCATTAGAATTGGTCATTTCCATGGCATTAACTGACTGAATAAGCCACAACAGACATCTTACACCGAAAAAATTAGTTACAGATCTTGACGGACCAATAGACACTACGATAGCTAAAATATTCAACTGTCTCTGTCTGACAAATCTCTGAATGCGGCTTAGTATAACAGTACGTCGCTGATGGAAACCACGTATAGTCTTTAAATTAGGGGAAAGCACGACGTAATAGCAACTGAAGTGATATGTGCTGTCGATAATAAAGCATCAGACATCTAATTCTAAGCTAATCCCACAGGAATCGGTTCCGTCTACTGTAGATCACGCCTTCATGGCGAGAGGTCGCATTTCGCGCAGATTATCGCAACACTCGAATCCAGGAAAACAGACAGCGGGTTACAGTTAAGCGTCTATTTTAAACGCATTATAGCGTAAAAGCACTCGAGTGGTTGCCGCTCTGCTACTGCAGCGCGCGCGGTCAAGCAGTGTCGGACATTCATCAGTGCAAGTCCAACGACGCGTAAAAACGCACGATCGCCGCCCGGCCCCAGCGATCGGGTTCCAGTTCTCACCGCTTTCAGCGCAGCCAGACGGTCCTTCGTCATGTCGGCCCTCGGTAGTCGACGCGAAATTCACAACAACGACGCGCTACTTGACAACAATGTCGCTAATCCTCGCCATCGCTCGGTAGTCGTTCATCGCCAGTTAATTTTCATCGATTGCTGGCAGTCGCCGCCGCTGCAGCAGACGACCGAGCCACAGAGCCGGCCCACCGGGGTCAAGGTCAAGGCGCCGCCCGCTGGCACCATGACGTCATCGCCTGTATGCTGATGAGCCCCGCGCATAGCATTATCTCGGAACTGCTGCTGCTGCTGCTGCACGCGTGGGAACACTGGCGATCATCTGTCCCAGACCACCTGCCGCGCTATTATTAGTCACCACTCGAGTTACCGTATTTCACTGGAGTGGAAACTGTGAGCGAATACTTATTTGCTGCCTTAGGTTGTTACCTCCGCCAAGGCGGAGATTATGCGATCAGTTCAGTTTGTCTGTCATTCTGTGTGCAGGATTATTGCAATTTACAAAAGTAATCTCATGAATGATTTCATTGAAACTTTGGCGACAGAGCCTACCAATCATAAGAAATGATTAACTGTAAGTGGTGAACCACTTCGGCAACGGGACGTTTCGCGGCTTTCGCCCCTTGACGTTTCGCCCACTTTCGTGCAATCAGTGGACGCGTACGGTATAGGTTTCGCGGACACATTGTAGGCCTATATACGTATCGTCTCTGATTAATCTTTAGCGCTCAACTTATTTATTGAATTTAAATTTCATCTTGCGTTTGTGATTGCACTTTTTCGTCAACTGAAGTTTACATTAATCGCTATTCATTTCGAGTAACTTAAAGCTACCTTGAAATCAATGCGCTTCGGGCTGGGAGCCAGTGGAGATTAGAAATTAAGCCCAATAAGCCGCATGCTGTAGCTGACAAGTGGTCGCGATGACAGCCGGAGAGACTGTGTGCATAAAACTCCTTAATTGTCTCGTGTCGTACTCTCCCGGAGATCTAGGACGACACGAGACAAGGAGTTTTATGCACACTGTAATTTATGTATACCCTATTGCTATTTTCGGTTGCCCGTAGTTGTCGCAACCATTCGGGGACACTTTGCTGCGCGCTATGCTATGCCGTACGTGGGGTGTCTCTCCGTCCGTCACCTCCGTGTAGGCCTACGGTGTAGGCCTATGTGTCAAAACGAATAATCATATCCTTACACTTTTCACCATCGGATCGGGTAACCACACCATTCTAGTTTTTCCATACCAAAGATTGTGGCAATATTCGCACTGGGACCCCTAGGGCAAAAATCGCAATTATTTTCGACCGATATCTCGCTTTGGGATCGATGACTGCCGGAGTGTGTGTCATATTCAGTTTCAAGCGTGGGGTAATTTATATGCACTAAGCGGCGGCGTCTGTTTATCGCGCAGACCGTCGCGACGTAACCTGCAGGCGCGTATTTAGAGGGGGCCGAACCGGTGCGCCCCCTCAACTCAGCAAACAATGCAGATTGCCTGGCACGAAAGTTTGAAATTTGGTCAGTTGACTCGGGAAAATATAAAAATTGTTGCCACTAAATGTCAGATTTTAAGGCTAAAATGTACCAAATTCAATTTCGGCTGGGGCTCTGCCCCAGACCCCGCTGGGGGAGCTTACAGCGCTCTCCCAGACCCCCTAGCTGGATTAAGGGGCCTACTTCTAAGGGGAGAGGAGGGGACGAGAAGGGGAGAGGAGCCTGAGGGGGAGGGGAAGAGAACCTAGGGGAGGGGAGGGAACGAGACCCCACCCCTTCACGCCCCTAATCCATATTTCTGGATACGCCCCCTGGTAGCGTCACGCATCAGTGAATCTTGTACATGACAGCCAGCCTCGACAGATACGCTGAAGAGACCAAAACAACAGAATAATTGTTATAGGCTACACATTGGTACATCTGAAGCCGACCGAACTGACAGTAAAAGCTCGAAGTACTACTGCACCGCTGAAGCTAACTACAGATAGGCCTAAGCATTTCGCGCGCGCCTCTGCGATAGCAGAGCTTTTTGTTTGAACTCGTCATGGTCGAAAACCCCAGGTTTGCCGTTAACTCTCCCTGCCTTTCTAGGTTAGTGAGAACTCTGTTGAGTGACTTAGCTAAATACATGATTTAAGTGCGTCACAAGACGCACATCCGCCAGACGGGAGGTGCAGTAAAAACTATATGCAACACCCGGCCCCCGTTTCAAAGGTAACGTCTGTGATTGTATGCCTCTACGTCTACTCAAAACTGTTAAAATTAACGCGGGCGTCGAATGCACGTGGGTTATGAAGAAATCGCGATTCTTGACGAATATCTGGCTTTGGCGTCGATCACTGCTGGGCCGTCACGTGTCATCAACACTTAGACGGTGCAGTGTAGGACGTAGGTTATAGCACTTGTGCGCCGTCGAACTCGCGCTATAAACAAACGCCGCCGCGCAACGCATCAAGTGAATCTTGTCGACGTTACGTATACGTCGGGCAAATTGTCCAAAAACCATTTTGATCCCGTATTTGGAAACCGCTAAAGATATCGCCACCAAAGTGGGAGAAGACACGTCCGCGGCATCTCTACCATTGTGCCAAAAATTTCACGCCGATCTCATCTGCACCGTCGCCGAGGTATTTGTCCCCGGACAAACGGATAGATAGATACAAAGAATTACCTCAAACTTAATATCCTCCATACGCTATACTAGCGCATAGCGGATGACACGAAGCATCGCGCGACCTGTATGCGACAGCTGAGTTTCTTGCTATTATACGGAGTTTGCAAGATACATGTAGTCAATACGACAAATTTTGCCGCTTCCATTGGACAAAACCTGAAAGGCTTTCAGCTCCATTTCAGTTGCTTCCGACGCCCCTGCTCTCAGCAGGGGCGTCGGAAGCAACTGAAATGAATTAAGTTGAATGAAACGTGATCGGCCGATGGTTCAGGGAAGGTACGGCAGGAAGTATGAGATTTGTATAGCTCCAAAGTCTGTTGAAGGATCCGGATGCAGGTTTCGTCTATAGCACTGAGATCATTAGGAGCTTTGGTGAAGACCAAAACTTGCTCGCAATTCTTCCACTGAAACCAAAACTACACCGAAACAAGCTTTATTACCAGTTTTAGCAGCGTAACCGAATCTGAAATTTAGTCACCCTCTGTCTTTAGCTCACGAAGACTCCATCCTCTGTACTGAGATATCTTGATCAGATCAAGTGTTTGCTTTTTACTCATTCACAACAATTTTAGGTTTACAATTCAACAGTACAACCTGTATAGTAACCTGCTGTAACACTTTGACGTACTCCATAGGTTTGGCTGCTGCTAGCAAAGAATATTTACATAAGACAATGTTTTCAGATACCCTATGTCAAATAAACATTACCTCGGCTACATTGTGAAATTTTCATAAAATCTGGTTAACTTTTGTATGAGTTATAAGAAAACAAAAAGTATTATTTTTTTCTGAGCAGAATATAGTTAAATACAAGTTGCACCTGGCTACTGTGCAAGCATATGAGCGCATATTTAAAGGTGTTAACGTCACCAGCCTAATTCATAATGACAAAATGTACATCACAGTACTCCAGTTCACTTTAAATCACAACATAAAATACTTTACAAGACTGCAAAAATAACAAAAAGTTTCTCATAATATGTGACGTTCTTCACACTCACTGTTCCAAGATCATCATAACTATCCTCATCACTACTACTCTCAGTTATCTTGGTTAACCGGCTTATTTCCACAGTCAGCACACGTTAGTCTGGTCTACAGACAAATGAAGCGACATTTTATATAGGATAAGCAATATGCCGTCTCCAAGGTCTTGACACAGAACTATTAGTATTTAAGCAACTGTCGTCATTTCTCGGTGAATAACGACAAATTTCGAGTACATGTTAATTCCTGCACTCTGCATAATTACTTTCAGTGTCGTGGCAAAAACTTTATAGGCATAATGAAAATAAAAACTGAATACAGTAACACATCATTTCACTGGTAATAACAATTTAATTCAATTCATACAGGTATATTTTCAGCAATACGACACTAACATAGCAGGAATTGCTATTATGCACAGATAAATTTAATACAGTAATTATAACAACATCAAAAGCAATGGTTGTTTTTTGTGTTATTTATCAGAAATTTCAGCAACGGCAACAGTCCACAGTGGCCAAGAGTGGACAAAAGAGCACACAATACACAACTGTTTGCTTGTAGATGTGTTTAACCCTTTATGGGGACATTAAAACCGCAGAGCAACGGTCTATTATACAGCAATACAGTGATTGGTACACTGGCCGTTGATGGGTGGGCTGTTACATTTGGTACAGCGAGGAGGGGCCTGGGCGGGCCCCATCAACGGCCAATGTACTAACTTCATATTACTTGATGTGGCACTATAATTGCCTCTGGAATCTGAAGGGTTAATGTGGCCATGCTCATCAGCTGTTCCAACATGCACTGCACATTGTACACACACATACACAACACATCACATGCACACTTAAGCACTACACAAAACAGCTTCTGCTATGTGAGCTAACAATAGCCTTGTTAACTCTAATGCCACACAGGCCCAGCATAATGTCCTCCTACCATGCTTTAGTCGTACAGGCCAGGTTCAGACCAAATGGTTTGAAATAACATGTAATTTCCTAGCTAACTGTTCTGTTTCTTCCAAACTTTGGTCTACTTATGATTTTCAACCTCATTTTCCCCCAAAGAGAGTAAAATACACGGTTCATAATGGCACTGATACTAGAAAGTTAAGCACAAAACTAGTATACAACACTGAACTTAGCAAATCTATATGCAAGTATTAAATTACTGATGCATTACATGCAAAAAGTAATTAATCATATCCAGTTATTCCATTCCAATATGTGCTACTCAAACAGTATTCCTATAAATGCTTTAATCTGTTAGCATCATTAAATAAATCAGCCGACATGGATTTATGAGAATAACGAGACTGATGCAAAACTGAATGCCAAATGCTGATTCAAGATACTATCACTAAAACTTTCTGTTGTAGTTTGTGGTTCTTAAGACTATTTGTTCTTGCTTAGAAAGTAGCTCTGCTTGCCAACACTCACAGACCATGTTCAGTTTCTAACGTCCCATTAAATACATGAGTGAAGACAGTTCAAGACAATCCCAAGTCTCACAATCTCACGCAGACTGAAGCACTCAACACGGTTCAGAATCGGCCACTTCGGAGACCGCTGGCTATGAACGGTGGTAGAGCAAGCTATAAATGACGATTAAAGGGACACTCCGGAGCATAATTACACATATTTTTCGTCCGCCTTGAAAGTATATGTTACCAGATATTTTTCTATAGCAAAATTGTGCTTAATTGCACTCTCGCAAAATAATTATTCTAGGCTGAAATGTGCAAGTATTTAGTCTGATCATAGCATTTACAGTTTTTGTCCCATCGTAATTTTTTGGTAATTTCCCAGATATAGGCTATTCAACGATGGTCAGTTTTGTCGCCTGCCTTGTTATAAGCTTTTACACTTCATGCAGTAATTATTAGTGGTGGGACGGGTACCCAGCGACTACCCGGTTCCGGCCGGGTATTGCACTACCCGGCATTAACCGGACCCAGACGGGTAATATGTCAAAATGTGGCCGGATCCGAGTAACCCGAGCAACTCGATCTCGTAAGTGCAATGGCGACAGGAAGTGTCGTCTGCGTTGCAGTTACATAACAATGAGGAACCAATGAGTGACAGCTCAGCTTCAGTGAGCACAACGAGCGTTGTAAGTAGGTCTACACAGCCGTCGGTAATCGAGCAGCGTCACTTTTGATCGCGCCTTACTGCAGTGGCGTCGCCGGATGCCGGCCTGAGCAACTTGATCTCGCACAATCTTACTCATCGTGCGACCTGTAAGTGCAATGGCGACATGAAGCCTGAGAATGCTGAAATGTTGCTGTTCTTAAAGCACATCTTGGACTTTTATTGATATTGACTGAGCTGGACTCGTTTGTGCATGTAGTATGCTTTTGAATTTTTGAAAATTTTTCAATTATCGCATTTTAATATAAATGTAGGCGTGACTGCCTGGTGCCTTGTATATGTTCCAGTGACTTTTACTGTGATGCGAGACAGCACTTCCTTAAACAGCGGGCGGTAGGATACTACACAAAAAAGCAATGTCACACGTCACATACCCGGATCCGGCCGGGTTCCCGGATCCGGTACCCGGCAAAATTCCCTACCCGTCCCACCTCTAGTAATTATGCAAGTTTAAAACTAGTTGAATCATTTATAGGCTACAGCTGAATGCAAATATCCTATACTTTAATTATGTTTGGTTTAATGGAAGCATTTTGTCACTGGAATCGTTTTCAATCATTGTTTCAGTCATCATCATAGATGGTAGTGTAACTGAAGTCACCAGGTGTTGTCACTCCAAATGTGAATGCCAAATGATAACCTTTAATATGCAAATACTGTAAATTAACTCGCTATAATATTCCAGTTGGAAGTTATTTTGTTTGATTTGCCATGAAGCCGTTGAACTATGTGGTCTGTTAATCATATAATACTTGTAAGATGAGATCACCCCAAATTTAATTCCACAATCACTATAAGCAAGAACTGAAATACAGCAAAGTAGTAAAACACCAGAAATTAATGACAAGGACGATGTTGCCTTTTAGCCACAGTACTTTGATAATTCCAGTAGCATGCTATTTATGGTATACATCAAAATTTGATGTCTAAGTTCTGAGTTTCCCAGCATCAGCATAAAACTTAAATTTCTAGCCCTTAAAGGTGAAAAGAGGGAGTTCATACTTTGTCAGTGAAAATGTGATATCTTACACTTTGTATTGCATGAAGAAAACTATAAGTAAAACTGCACCGCAGTGTCCCTTTAAATACATCGGCAGTACATTAAAATGTCGAACCCTTCTCATCTCGGATGCAGCTGCCACTGCAGGTGTTATTTATGAATCAGTTACATGCACCAAGCATTAGCTATGGCTTGGGAGGTAAACACAGGAACAGTTCATCTGTTCACTGATAAATGAATGGATCTGCAGGCAAAACTCAGTACTACACAACATGAAGCCAGTGGTGCAATACTTGAGCACATACATGATAGAAGTTTCACTAGCAAGCCGTATAATGAGCAAACCTACCCAAGTCCCATTAGGCATGATTTTGGCAAACTGGCCAGGTAAGCAAATGCATAATGCCACTAAAACCCGACTACACAGACCTAACAACACTAAGTCACATCAGTAATTGCAGAAGCACCTTTTCAGAACACTCGCATACCAGTGAAGTAGTTTCTAAAGTAATGCTAAAAGCAACTCTTCAAATAATATTTATATAATTATATAATTTATACACTTACCATCCAGCACTATGTGCCACTAGCTCAACAATATACAGCCCCGTAGCCAAGGGGGTCGGAGTGGTCAGACAGTGCTAAAAGGTCCACTATTTGAGCACTAACATCTTGAATATCGTCCGTTTATGAAATAAAATTAATAAAATCGAGTAGACTTACCATGTAGATTCGAGCTTAGACCACAAAATAATGCCATCAGTCGTTATTATTTTAAAGATCGAGGTTTCCGATAGACAGCCACTGGGAACTCCCTATTTTTCAAACCCCGGAAAAGGTCCAAAATCTGATAAAAATGACCCCCCGTTATCAGAAGAGGCTGGCTACAGGCCTGATATAACACAGTAAACTAGAGAACACTCATACAGTCCAAATGTCTTCCAAGGCTGACTACTCATGCTGATGTCAACACTTATCTTGGATTTTTTTCGTATAGTGGTATTTCCCACAGTGATTAATTCCACTGCCTACATGCACGGCACATTTTCAGTGTTAAAGAACGTGAAAACAAATTCCTGGATACAGATCATCCGCAAAATGTCCTTCCAAGAAATTCTGTATCTGCCAACAGACAGACAGACGCACAAACCAACCAACACAAACCGAAACAAAAACACAACCTCCTTGGTGGAGATAATTGCTGCTGACTACTTGGTATGCACGGTAGTCACATTCAGCAGCCAATAGCAACTCGTACAATTAACTGCACAATGAAATCACATATGCTACGCAGTACATGAAGCAATTGGCAAATACAACATTCTTTATATTAAAAGACTGCATACACATGCCTGCAATACACAGACACTGAAAGCCAATCACATCTTCACAGCTATAACTGACAAATATTCTGTATACTGCTGCAAACATTTATGTAAACCCAGATTCCTAAAATTGCTGAAAAACCACATGCATAATATACACTGTGGTTCAAAAAGCCAGACATGTTACGTTTTAAATTACTTCAATAAATCTAGTCAATATCAGTAATTTCAGATAAAAAAATTCCAGTTAATTACACTTAATAATTTGTAAAATGTTATTTTTAAAAAAGGAAAACAGCTTAGGTCATAACTATTGCAGCCATGCCATACTCTAGCATGCTGCAATCTAAGGAGTGGGTATGAGCGCTAGTTTGATATCTGCATACAGTTGTTTTCAGAGATTTATCGTGCTGCATCTTCTTGTAGCGTGTTCTGAAATACGAAGCGATGACAGTGAGTTACCGTAGTACAACAGTAAGGGTTGGTCACAGGACATAAGAAGCATGAAGAATGTTATCATTGTTAAAACAATGCCAGTATTCAGCGTGCAAACTGATCGGTGACTGCAGTGATGGTACAGTATGGTATAGTAGGGTTTAATGTCGCACTCGTCACATTATAGGTCATTTCGGAGACGACTTTATGGGTCAGATGACCCAACAGTTTCACAGCACTGAAGGATGATGGTTACTCAACCAAGTCAAGGGCCAATCTCACCAGGCTCAGCTCACTAAAAGGTAAAGAGAAGGATGTAAGTGACTCATCTGCACACAATATTCCAAAAAACTGCAATGGCAAAGCTGCATAATTCTCCCATTAACATATTAATGCTAAAACTAACACATTAGCATAGAGCACGGAAGATTCAGCCGGTAAATAATGGTTACACTATTAACTAGAGAGACTATTATTTCACAATGACATCCAGGCTAAAAGCCGAGTTATTTGCACTGCCATGTGCCGACCAAACAGTTGAGTGCTATCACAGAGCCACTAATTCACTTTACGACCCTGTCGCTATGTTATTTATCGGAACTCCTTCACACTGACTTGATACACGCATCTGTGACGAAAACGGCAGAGGTTTCGACGAACAGTGATGGAGTGTTTCCAGCTAATGAGCACTCATTCACTATATGCACAGTGATATTTCTATGTCCGACCGACCGACCGACAGTTAGACTGTATAGCAGTACACAGTAACAACTACAGATGAGTGTCACATTTGATATTACAGCGAAGAGTTGGAAACGACGGCCGCGACCATCGAAGCAGCTATAGACTCAGCGACACTCCCAGACCTTCACCGCCAGGTCGACACTGCCAGTTATTACATACGGCGCTGATCTGTGGAAATCTGTGTACACAAACACATTCTCACATGACAAATATCGTTTCATCTATCCAAGTATGTATATAACTGACACACTGATATAATAATGAAGGCTTAATGCACAGTGGATGACGAGAACTGTTGCATCTTTAGACGAAGGGTGTCCCCTCTTTTCAACATTGATTTTCCATGACTTTAACGTAACCAAAAACTATCGGCATTGAATCAGTGATAGTTGCGGATTGTCAGCGACAGAAAATCAGCTGCTTGATGAACATCGTTGCATGATGTCTGCGGTTGTCAGTGATTCGATGAACAGTGAATCACTGGTTTTACATTACGGTTAATAATTTGTGTAAACAGTTACCTAAAAATTCCATGACTTTACAATCATTTTCCATGATTTTTCAATGATCTATGTTATTTTCCACGACTTTTCATGCCTGGAAAATGGTCTTACTTTCCACAACACTGTAGACAGTAGATGCCACTAACAGCAGCAGCAGCATTGACCCACGTTAATGGTCAACCACACACTGCCCTGCACAAATCTGAAGATCTTTCAGTAACTTTCTTCAACAGTGACTTTAAAGAGACGCTAAAGCGTCAGTTGAAAGGCAGATGTATTACAATAACAATACCGCACAACACAGCTTGCTTAGAGACAAGATATAAGAAAACAGACAGAAATAAAATTCGTTAAAATGTTAGCTGACTACACTGCTGCCACCCAGCGGCAAAAAGATCGCATGAAGTCACAAGTTACCATAACTCAAGATCCAAGTCAACAATGATGCACCACACTGGTAGGCATTTCTTACTGGCGCCACTACTTATAAATATATTTTCATTTCGCTTACGAGGTCGAAACAACAGATCGGATTTGTGAATCGTAATTATGCAACATTAGCTCCATTATATATATATATATATTTTTGGTGAATGTAATAATATCACTTTCAACCCATTAATGCACCATCTGTGAAGAAACTTGCTCCATATTTTTCATTCACTGACAAGCACTTTTTCTAACATCTACTTTACACTGCTGTTAGCAAAGAATATTTAACCAAATTATTTCAGATATGCAGAATCAGCTTTCCCTCAGCCATACTGTCTGCCAGCTATAAGTACGCCCAGAGGTCACAGCAAATGCTACAGATGCGAGCTTGAATCTAGAATACCAACACCGGGCTTTTGTCCTAGTTCAGACGCACCGACTTTCAAAGAAAAAATCCCGGGCAGCCCATTCAACAAATGCATTCAAAATTTCAGCATATGTTTATCTGGCTAATATTCCATGAAAAACCTAGTCAAATATTACCTAGTGATGTGACAAAGTGCTGGTGTGCCTCCAGAGTCTTGCTGTTGCGTTTATTTTTGACGTCCCACACTCGTAGAGTCTTATCGTCCGCCACGCTGACGATGTATTTACCACTGGGATGAAACAGCAGTCCTCGCACCCAGTTGTCGTGACCGATCTGTGCAGCACATGTAACACACACACATGTACCCACAATGCCTGTTACATCTATCCTGACTTACTCCTCTGAAATAAAATTTCTACATCTCTTATTGACTTATATGCTTCATCTACAATACTAAAACTTACACGTATGTCTTTACAGTCCGCAACAACCTGACACTGACAATGGTTTGTCACTCAGTTGCCAGAAAAGTCTCAACCGCATGCACAACGCAAATAAATGTAGCCACTAGATTAATTACGCAGAAACCTTAAAACAAGATCAGCACAAGTTTTCAATTTCTTGGTCACTAAAAAGCTACAGGAGCAATAAAATATGGCATGCCATTTTCTCTTTTAAGCAGGATTTGCAAATATCTGCAAACAAAATGCGGACATCCATAAATAACTACAGATATATGCAAATGCCGATTACCGAAAAATCTCAGGTACAATACACACTCGTAACTTTACATTGCTGTGGATGGGGAAAATAGAAGTTCATGTGCATAATATGCACTGGCTGCTTCTGGTGAACAGAGCCGAGTGCTTTCATTGCTAAAATCCTTTCACTGATGGGTGAGTGACTTGCGTCGCTTCTCTTTCCCTCATCCCAGTGTCTGCATGTGCATGGGTGGTCCAGGTAAGCTGGTTAATGAGGCTTCAGTCTGGATATTACACAACATGTTACTCGTCGCTGTGAGTGGGCCAACACAGCGGCGGCCGGCCAGGGAACAACACTGTGGGTGATCTCTGCGTGCGATGAGTATAGCTTTAATGTAGGCCAGGTGGGCGATGTGGATAGCTAGAATTGTGAGTATGTGGGTGGTCAGCGTCACGGCTGATGAGGGCAACATCGTAACTTAATCGTCGTCAAACTGGCGCTCAGCTGCTCTGTTTCCACGCGTCTTAGCACATTCGATGATCGTCAGCTTGTCAAGCTGTATAGGACTGATGTCACGTCACTGACTCACTGTATAAAATATATGTTGTAGAATCTCTCCAAAACACGTTCCCTTTTATAGACGGTCTAATGAGCACATGACGCATGACTGAGAAAACGAGACAGAAAAACTGTCTTTGATGTATGCAGTGTGTGATGCGTGCTCTAGCACATCAGCATAGTCTATGCTAAAACGTGCGAGTCTGGAGTTGTGAATTTCATACACGTAACATCACAGTAATTTTTTTTTGAAAAAATTATTACACATACATGATATGCACCCCTTTCTCAGACATGCATTTTTAGGTCAAAATTGTGCATATTATATGCGAGATTTTATGGTAAACATGAAAACGGCTTGCTGCAGCAACATATTCAGCATGCATCTTGTATATGCAAACGTATAATATAATGGAATAATTGTTAGGCAAAATAATACACTAATATACGTACCAGTGTGAACAAACACTGGCTGGTACTGACATCCCACAGCTTGATGCTCTTATCCCGAGAGCCAGTAATGACATACGGACCTGGTAACTGAACTTTCTTTACCTGACCAAATATCAACCAATCATAACAATGAAAGTTCTACTACCTTGCTACCTACTACCTTACAGGACAAATACAGCATATTAAACATTACCGTCAAACATGCCATAAAACTTAAGTACATTATACTCCATAAAGTTTCAACTTCTATTCACGATAGTGTTAAATACAGCTTGTAACGATTAAAAAATTTAATACTAAACTTTCGAAAAGTCAGCAATAATTAATTATGTGCCTCAATTCTAACTGGACTACGGCACTTTATAAATCATTTACTTACTATTAATCAACTCCGATTAAAGATGTGCCACGAAAACCAGTTTGGCAGCTAAAGTTGGTGCAAAATGCTTAATTTAAACTGGTTTGTCTGTTTTTCTTGTGACAGCACTTTATAATGGTATGGTTTTCCCATCCCATAAAACAGTGTATCCCTTATCCCCAAATATTACACCTCATGAACTGTGAACCAGTACAGGAAAGCAACATACATCGATGTTAGCCGCCTCGGCAATGTACTGCACGGCAGTGTCGGGCGCCCACGCAACACACTCGAGGACGTGGTCGTGTTCTCTCAGTTCCGCCTTGCACTCAGTCGTGCTGACGACCCAGACACGTGCTGTCTGATCGTTGCTGCAGCTCACCAGCAACGACCCGTCGTGGTTGGATCTCACCTGGCGAACCCACTCGCGGTGACCCGTAAAAGTCTTCACGCAATACCTAACACAACTCACTCCGTAAAACTGTCAAACCCACCAAACCATATTCGAAAAAGCAAAGATCTGACAACAGCGCTTATTAGCAAAGTAACAAAGTCCTCTCTGTAGGTACGCACAATGTTATGAAATATTGTCTTTATCTGTAACACTATCAACATCAACCAGTACACTAGTTGATCACTGATCAGTCATGCTGAGAAAAATGTTATCTTATGAAATGTCATACAAAACATCAGTGATACAATACATCTGAGTTTTTGGAGAATGCCATAATAGTTTTGTTACAACTAAACTACAGGCCTAGATAGCTTCACTGCTTAATAAAGCCATCAAGAGGCATCAGCTCAATAAGTGTGAACTTGTGAAGGACCAGCGATCAAAAGTCAGGGCAGCCATTCAACTTAAGCTGTTTCAAAGACTATGTCCAATTTAAAATTTGACAAATTTGCCAAAATTTTAAACATTTGTTTCACAATTCTTGGGATTGGCACATAGTGGTAGATCTAGTGTTGTACATCCACACCGACATACCATAAGCTTTGCTTGCTGCAAGCCAGCAGCAGAGCTAAGAATTAATTATGTAAAGATCGACGAATGATACAGAAACAGTGCTGCACATTCATACAAGGTTAAACATTATGTGACACTCTGACAAATTACATGTTTTGATCAATCATATTCATACAGGTATATTTCAGTCCATCGTACGACACCTAGAGATTATACTGACCCTGTGGCCACGGCCCACAACTTTATGGTCTTGTCTCGTGAAGAGCTGACTATGAAATCTCCGCTTGGCATAAACGAAACACTCGACACATTGTGGTCGTGACCTACGGCATCACAAAATGCAACAGTCTGTTTAGTCAACACAACAAACTTGTCCAAACAACTGCCAGTCAGTAGGCAGTAGACTCTCATTTCAGTTATAAATGCCGCATTTCCATCCACAAATCCTCGGACGACCTATTCAACATGCCAGTATTATCCTCATCTATTTATGGACCATCAAAAAATACTTAGCACTCTAGGTCTAATCCATATTTTAAGTTTTTGCATTTTGACATGCATTGCACTTCATTATCCACTTAAGCACTGAGCACTTCATAAATGCCACTGTTACAAATATAACACAGACTTATCGGCAGCCTTTGACACAGCTGACTACAAAATCCTGCTTTGGCATCAGCAGTTTGAGTTTGGCATGATGGCATTAGCTTGGCAGTCTTCCTACCTGACAGCCGGTCTCGGTTTGTCAAGCTACGGCAGCAGCAGTCACCCGTCGTCGGGCGGGACATTAGCATTCCTCAGGGGACCTTCCTGGAACCTATGTTGTTCACAGTATACTGTAGCCCAGTGGCTGACATCATTGTGAGGCACAGTGTCGACCAGTATGCCGACGACATGCAACTCCATCTCTCCATGAACAACGACAACACATCCGATGGTCTGTTCATACTCACCGTGTGCACTGCTGATGACAGACAATGGTTTATGGACCACAAACTTCAGCTCAACCTGGACAAGTCGCTGGCAGTGGCACCGATCGTTGGTAGCTGCAAGCTACCACTTCGACTGTGTCACAGAAATCTGTTGCTGGAATCGATCTGCTATTAGCTTACGATATAAGGTACTCGGTATTCTGCTGGACAAACATCTGATGTCTGAGAAACACATTACGGCAGTGGTATGGTCATACAACTATCATGCACAGGCCATCCACCATGTACACCACCTACTGGCGACAGAACTTACAACACTCATACTGACCAAGCAGGACTACTGTAACTCTCTCCTGCATGGATATCCGACTAGCAGTACCCTGGACCCCTGGTGCTACAGCATGTGCAGAACAATGCAACCAGTATCACAGTGATCGCATGCATGGCCATTGTTGCGCCAGCTGCACTGGCTGCCAGTACATCACGGAACTGATTATATGTTGGCTGTGTTAACTTATAAGACTCGCAGCACCACAGAACCAGCCTACTTGAGTGTGCACATGAAGCTGCTCGAGTCTGCATGGACCTTAGATTTGTCTGATGTTCTACTGCCTGTCAAACCTTTAACCACAAAAGAGTTCACGAGGGGTGCTTTCCGATTCTCTGTGCCGTCAGTCTGGAACTCGCTACACTGATCGATTACCGGAAGCGGCTCACTGCCAGTGTTTAAATCTAGGCTACAAGACATACGTTTAGCCTATGACTAGCACACACACACACCTGATTGACACCAGTGCCTCTGAAGTCACGGCCTTATAGCGCTTTATAAGTCAGATTATTACTATTACGAGTAAGTTGTTTCTCACCGACACACATATGGTAACGACTAACCGTGCATTGTCCTAACACACTCGTAGCCTTGGAAGTCCCACAACTTCACTGTCATGTCGGCCGAACACGACACTACAGTGCATACACATCAACATGTTCAACGGTGCATATAAATCAACAATTTCAACACTGCCAAACAAGCTGTGACAACAAATTACCACTACAGTCAAGCCATACATCACAGCATTAAAACCACAGATCTACATAAATACTCTATTTCCCACTAATAATACATACTTATACGGTGGCGCGGTGGCTTAGTGGTATGGCGTCGGACTTGCGATCTAGTAGTCACGGGTTCGAAGCCCGGCCGCGACGCTGCTGCGTAACAACTTTAGGCAAGTTGTTCACAC
>Ga0209149_1000359_pt1 | contig 18799 bp, 11 predicted proteins | sample WorMetTyACAVOLI2_FD_187423 | JGI IMG/M metagenome (GOLD analysis project Ga0209149, IMG submission 187423) | Marine gutless worms symbiont microbial communities from Max Planck institute for Marine Microbiology, Germany - Olavius algarvensis... ... | reverse complement strand
GTCAGAAGCCGCTACATGTGTACTTCAACGTACCAACACCCGCTTCGGCGACCGAGCGTTTGGAACTTCTGGACCATCTGTGGAACAGCCTCCCCACCGAACTCCGCCAGTCTGATCTCTCTCTGGGACAGTTCCGCTGAGCGCTGAAAACGTTTTTGTTCTAACCGGTTCTGCAGCGCCTAGTGACTGTTTGCTCTTAGGCGCTGTGTACAAATTCGCTTACTTACTTACTTACTTATTGGCTTACTCTCCGCTGCTTGCCCGTGCAGCGCAGCGACATCAAAGTATTCGCCTTCGTCACACTGTCTTCAGACAACAGATGTTTACCAGTGACGTGCGAATCCTGTAATTTTGAATCCATGTTTTGTCCGCCCGCCATTTTGCATCCACGCCCGCGTCCACAATTACACGTTTCACCATCACGTCGTTTGCGGCATGTGATGAAGCCTACTGTAACTTACATGACAGATTTTTGGTTTTGTTTCCGATGTCATTTCTCAATATTCGAATTTTAAATCACAAATGCAGTAACATCCCTACTTCTAACTTGCGTGGTGACTGTTGTTGACCCGAGATTTAAGCTGATTGCATTCGAATTAACACTGATGAATGGCATCAGACGGCCATTACTGCCACTGTAGGTGTCATGCTCAAACATCAACAGACGACTGCGACGATGGAAGGCAACGACCCCCGCGGCTACGCCACGTAATTCGACAGCATCGTCTAAGCCGTTGATTTGGGCAAAGTTAACACGGCTAGCGTTGCAACTCCAGCCGACATGATGGCACGACCGACTGACTGTGCAACTGGAGTTCAATCAGTACATGGCTCAAGCGCCGATAAGCCGCTCATCTTGTCCCATGCATTGGTGGGCACAACATAAGTCCAGTTATCCGATTCTTAATTCTGTGGCACAGACCATGTTGTGTGTGCCAGCAACATCCGCCGCCAGTGAGCACGTTTTTTCCAAAGCCAGCGACGTATCACGTGCAAAAGAAATACGGTGGCGCCGTCAAAAGCCGACAGTGTCATTTTTCTTATGGACAATCTGTGACTGTTGCGTCGCTGTTAGGCCGCTAGGATTCTGACGTTCATGTTTTGTAACTATATATGTAGGCTTTTGTACGCTTAGTGTGTCAGATTTGGACTTGAGTGTTGCTACATAGATATGATTGATTGACGTTCGTTAGTCCTATTGAGTATCATTTAAATACATATAGGCCTATATATGCTAATGCTTTTACTTTTTTCGGAGTTGGACTTTGCGTCGTTGTATGAAGATTGTCGGACTTTCTTCGCAGATGAAACGTATAAGCACATAATTTCTTTTATGCATCTGCGAGGAGTCTGACTTTACAAAGATCGCAACATTGATTAATTTTCATAACACACTTTAGTTTTATATATGGGAAGAATATTTAGACCTGTACAATGTACATAGGCTAATGCTCTTCTAATTTTCCATTTAAACTGAACAAAGTACACTAACTTGAAAGCCATAACATAGACACATGTTGGTAATTGTGAGTTGTGACGTCATAAAGACGGCTCGGGACACGGAGACCACCTGCGACACATTACTTCAAAGGCAGTTGTGGCGTCTTTCACGGACTGAGACGCTGCTCAGCCATGGTCGCCGGGCGGCAATAACATGCGCCACATTGTTCGCGGCATCTGATTGAATCGTGCTGAAACTTGAGTAGACTGATGGTGACTTGATCGTGCTTGCATAGCACAGGTGCCGCGCAAATATATCGTTCCGCACGCACAGGAAATATCGTGATAAAGATACCATACGATAATTCTGAAATATCGTGATAAAAATCGTAACTACGATAATGGTAACAGCACTACTTAGATGGGCTTTTGCGCTTTTGGTGTACCTGCCCTTTGGCAAAATAAATGTTGTTGTATTGACAACACTTAGCCACAATTTGGGAGTAAAATTTACGCGCAGTAGGAGAGGTGTGATATCCAGTGCCGTTATAGCCTATGTCCTAGTGCAGATGACCGTGATGCCGACGAAGACATGGCAAATATTGCAATACGTTTGTGATTAACATTGATGAAATACACTGACTGATGAGCACTTCTAAAAACAGAAAGTACTGTGAGGCGCGTGTCTGGAAAATACGCATTTGATCAAAGCCCTAACCATGACTCTAACCCTAACCCTAATCCGAACCCCAACCCAAACCATAACCCTATCCCTAACCCTAATCCAACCCTAAACCTTACCTCGACGAAATGCCGCGCATGTATGCAAGTTGGTTAAATGCCCACATTTGATCAAACGCGCTGCACAGTTGGTCACATGCACAATTTGCCAAATGCGTCCTACAGTACAATGGCACACAACAGAGGCATTGTGTGTTTTCTATGGACCCGTGCCAGTTAGCTGTATTTATGAAGTGAATATTTTGCCAGTCACCCGCAGAACAGCTATGTAGCTATTTTACCGATTATCGATACATGGTCTGTTCGCACCGCCACGTAGTCCCTTGTGGAATTTGTAGCTAAATGATAAGTTGCACACTTTTGTAGTGGATTCCAGTTGAATGCATCTCTAGTCAAGTAGTTGATCTATAAATAGCTAACTATCTAACCTGTACTACCATAGGGCTGTTGTGTTGTAGGGTGTTTATCTGTTTGCATTAACAAGAAGTTATGAGTCGCTCATCTAGGTCCGTTTATACAGTGACACGGTCAACATATCTACCTAGAGATGATGAAATGAGTGATATTGCATATATTGATGTTGACGATGACGACGATTATGTCGACAGCGACTTACATTCAACGAAAAGCACTGTAAAACCAACACAAGGAAATCTGTACGAAGTTAAGCGTCAGGTTTCTGATCACTTATCAGAACGAGGCATATTTGACTACTTCAGCTCTCCACTCACAAACCGTGCCCAAGAACCAAGCTTTCGGCCGCAGAACCACAACTATTTGGGCCCAGGTGGCTCTTCCTCAGTGCGAAGTAGCGGTGCACGGAAGTTTGTTGAAGCTCATGGCCGGGCCGAAACGATGGCAAGTTCCGATGAAGAAGTTCGAGGGAGCAGTTACGAGTCTAGGTGGTCAACATCTAGTCATAAACATAGCGTAGATGACTCGCCTTCACTCGATTCACAGTGGGTGAGGCAACAGTACAATCAACACGTCAGACAAGCAAACACACAGTGCTATGATGACGCCGTGCTTTGTGATGATCCCGAGGATTGTTTGACTGAAAATAGACCATTATCTCCAGTTTCTAGTAAACAAGCCGCTCGTGTGGACTTCTTATCTTCTCGTTCAAGTATGCGTGATAGTGAACATGTGCTTTCTAGGCCTGATGTTAGCCATGATGTCTGTGATAGTTTTGAACGCTTGAAATCGACTGAAGACCACAATTCATATAGAGACAGTGCCACACTTCGTGGTGATTCGACTGTTATAAGCTGTGGAGCTGAGGAACGGTGCAGTTCGCCAGCAACACAGAGCTTTCTGTTGCGATCAGGCGGTAGAAGGTCAAAGGACATTTCCGATACGGTGTCGCATCATCTCTCGTCGCCGGGACAGTTGTGGCCAATTTTGGCCAGATCCTGTGACAGTTGCAGTGTTCCTGCTGCAGGATCACATCAGAATGCTGTCTGTCGTTCATCAGAACTGTCTACTGTTGTCAGTTCCGTCGGTTCAGTGCGCTGCAGCACTGGTGTTGACACGGGTGTTGGCTTTCCTCTGTCAACTGTCAGCAGCCGTGGTACACAAGGACACACGGATTCAAGTCGGCTATCATCATCTGGTCAAAGCACTATAACAAGTGGACTGGACAGAGTGCACTGGGCAGCAAGTAATGGATTACAAGCCATCGCTGACTACCACAGAAACTTTGATTGTGCTGGCCCTCGAAGCTACATCGGTCGTTCCGCAAAATGTAAGATGGTTTTGATTATACTGTGTGAATGTTAGATGTATAGGTCATACCATAGTCTGGAGTGGTATACACGAGTGTAACGAGTGTATACCACGAGAGACTATGGTATAATTTACTTAATTCATGACCATTGTGCTGAGGCTAACATGCGCCTACGAATAGCGCGATAAACTGCTCACGCTTGGTCACGCTTCGGTGGGAGTGGGTTATGGGATGTTATTTCACTCCAGACACTGTGTTGAGAGATAGGCGACAAAATTTGGTCATGAAACAAATTTTGTTAATGAGAACTGATAAGATCACAAATGTCTAATGATTGTATGAAATATGTAAGACTGCTGTTATTAAAATGAAGTTTGTTATTTTCAAATATTCACACATGGAGATCAAAGTAGAATTATTTCCTGTAATTTACAACAGTATTCTGTGGCTTTCAGAACTTTTCACAGTGTATGTATGTTACAGTGATATTGTGAAATCAGTGATCTCACGAAATACTTAGTAATTTCTTGTAATTACTGACATTTACTGACAATAATTAGATGAAATAACTGACCATAATCTTAACCCTACATTTCACGACTTCACTAATTACACAAAATTACTGAAACATATGTAATGTAGTAGTTCATTTTCTCCAAAAAAAGCGACCACCTATTAATGTGTTACTGATTTTTGCTGCGCGGTGCTATGCGATGCCATTATGCGGTGTCTGTCCGTGTGTCTGTCACGTTCGTACATTCTGTCAAAACAAATAAACATATCTTGAACAGTTTTCACCATCGGGTAGCCAAGCCATTCTAGTTTTTCCGTACCAAACGACATGGCGTTATTCCAACGGGAACCCTCTAACTGGGGTGTTGCATGCAGGTGGGATAGGCAGAAATCGTCATTATGAGCCCATATCTGGCTTCACCGCATTATTAACGAGCGCTGTGACTGGCCAGGTGTTGTCAATACAACGCCGCCGGACCATTGTCCCACAAGTTGTGACGCTTATCGCTGGTAGTATCGCAGGAGACGAAGAAATGTTTATGACAAGAAGCCTCAATGTTACGCCAAAGACAACAGAACAGCGCATTTCACTGCACGCAGTGATAAATCTGTAGCCTACGTAACTAACAATAAAGGTCTACTCGACGTTTTGTACTGTTGAAGCAAACTACTGACAGACACTAAGCATTATCATGTGGCCTCTTTGCGACAGCAGAGCTACTTGTGTCTTTTGTGTTATTCTAATGTCTGTTTGTAACTCAGTTTTTTTTTACATCTCTGCTGTTTGCTTCTGCCAATCAGCTTTCAACTTACCATAGCAGTTATATCGTGCTTACTTGCTCCACAGTCAATCAGTGTAGATTTTATAAATTTTTTCTTTACAAATAGAGTTTGACCATCATTCAAAAAAGATTTGAAGTGAGTTGCATGCATTTCTGTAGTGCAATATGACCATAGTTTCTGTGTGCGAGGCATAAGGGTGTAAACACCTTGCCAAGGTTGTTATGTAGTAGTGCCACAGCCAAGAATCTGCAACCTACGATGTCTGAACCTTCTGCCACCAATGCCTGACATGCCACCCTAGATATACTACTGTCATGAAGAGTGTAGGAAAGCTGATTACTGAAGCTAGAAATTTGCATGCTGTAAGTTGATGCTGTGAGATGATATGTGTTTCCAATTATGTTTCATGATGTAAATAATATAGCACATCTTTGCAAACATTTGTAATTAACCGACTACAGTAGAGGGTCACTCTTGGTATTCACAGTTCCATGAATATCAAAAATTACATGTGCAAACTGTAGTCGTTCATATAGTCTTACCCACTCATTTACCTCCCCCTTACCACCACTTGGCCACATACGAGATGTGATGTTGGTCTGGAGGAAGGAGACTATTAAGAAAACTGACTCTGTGCTACAATATTGTGTACTATTATAATGGTGCACAAAGGTACGAGCAGTTCTTACAGGTCGGTCGACTATATCGGGCTTTGATCTTGCTTGGTTTACTCTTTGTTATCCAAGCACCTCTGTATTTTTGATCTTCATGGTGCTATATATATAGTAAATTTATTTGGTTACATTTTTTGCTTTACCTTTTAGTGAGCTGAGTCTGGTGGGCTTTCAGTGCTATGACACTGTTGGTTGGGTCATATTGATATTACCCATAAAATTGTCTCCAAAATGACCTATGATGTGTCGAGTGGGATGTTACACACTATACCATACCAACTCTTTCACAGCTGCCAGCCACTGCTCTTCTACCTGAATTACACTGGTTACCTGTTGGCTCATAACCTTCCTAAAGCCATCGTTACAATTGCAATAAAACTAAAATAAAAGTGTTTTAGCTTCTCGCAAAACTGTTTTAGATTTATTTGCATAATAACTAACGTTCCCGTAAAAATTCACGAGGCGTACGGTACGGTACATTTCTTCGTCAGACTTCCGGGGGTACGCCGGCTAGCGCGGTTAGTACCGCTATAGGCCTACGTTAATTGACTGACCAAGAAGTTGTAGAATTTATTAATGCTCTTCACGGTGAGCCCTGTTTGTGGCTGACGTCTTCTCCGGCGTTCAGCGATGGTTTTATTTTAGTTTTATTGCAATTGTAACCACCTCTAAAATAAAACATTTTTGCAAGTCTTTTATTTTAGTTTTATTGCAATTTGCAATTGTAACCATGGCTTTAGTTGGCTTGCGTCACGTACAAACTACTCACCACTGGTTAACCCGCTTATTTGCACACGTTTTTCTTGCTCTATTATACCCCCAGCCGCACTGTGTTTTACTAGTCAACTTTTTATCAACGTTCCGTGATTATCCGCCAAATTTGGTAAGTGATTATTTAGGTACTTGGATCCTACAGTCTGGAATGGATTGCCTCTTAATATCAGACTTTCCCAACCTACTTTAGAGAAATTATAATAAAAGTGGAAGTAATTATTTTTCCTTACACATTCATTTGATGTGAATAGCATCTAGCACTGCCCATTGAAATAACAAAAAACCCACCGGGTTGGGCTTTTTTATATAAAAAAACGGGTTTTTTGGAACCCTGTTATAATTGCTGGTTCACCTTTAGTGCCAGATATGTGATGCTTGCCATCGTCAGTTGTCAGTAGAGATGTGTGGAATAGATTTTTGTTTCGGGTTCGGTTTATGAAAAAAAACTCTGATTCGGTTTGGAGTGAGATTGGTTCGGTTCTAAAAAATGTGTTTCGGATCGGATATATTATAGTTATTATTTGATTACTATTCATGTAATAGCTGAGTACTTAATTTTTAGCTAATATTACCGCGACAGTGGATGACATGACTTTGACATCACTGATGTCACTCACAAGAATGTCAAGTAAATAATGTAAATGCAGTCTAAAATCTGTATGGTAAACTCTTTTCGGTCGTGTTTTAAAACGTTCTTTATCTGCACATTTAATGCAAGTAAAGTTACTTTTATTCATTTTTTATGTGAATGGCGGATTGCATGCAGTTTGTATCGGAAAACAGTTTGAAACGACGTCAAATTTTTGGATGGTTCGGTTTTCAGAAACCAAATCCGAACTGAATTTCAGTTTCCTGCACATCCCTAGTAGTCAGGGAATTGTAAAATGGTCAGGGGAATGTCAGGGACAATGCAAAAATAATCAGGGAAAGGCCGGGGAATTTGTGTGGTCAGAGAAAATTTTTTGTAACGAGCTTTTTAGTGTGCTTTTAACACTATGCATTGGTATCGTAGATTAAATTTATGTTTGTTGCAAATCTGATTGTGAAAATTTTGCTGATACGCAGTAGCGTTAAGTCCACGACCCAAACGAGTTTTAATGTGGTTTATTGAATTAAATTAGAATCTGTGTTGACAAATTTTGTGCATTCGTTCAATTTCTTTGCTCCAAATTTGTCTGGAGAAGTTGGAATTTTTTCAGTCTGGAAAATGGTAACCCTGTTGTTCACAATCGTCATCCTTTGTTTTGGCGATGTAAAAGTCATACAGGAGACAGGCCATCTTTTTTGTAGTGGGGTATCTTGTCATGTTAATATAATAATAATAATAATAGTTAGGACTAGTGATGCCCGAGGTTTTTTACCGGTAAAAAAACCGGTTTTTTTTACCGGTTAAAAAACCCACTATTTTTTACCAGTTTTTTTACCGGTTAATTTACCGGTTTTTTTACCGGTAAAAAAACACTTCAGTATAATCATTAACAATGTTAATAAAATACAGTGTACACTGTAGAGTACAGTGTACAGCTTTCAGCTTTATTTGAAATGTCTTAACTAAATGAACAACAACTGTGTACTTTGCCATGCCTTGGATTTGAACCAGACATTACCACCCAGTGGTGGTGTTAGTGAAATGCTCATCAACTACAATTTAGTAAGGAGGCCATTCTATTCTAATATTACCAATTTACAACACAATTTCTGGTATTTTTGAACCCCCTGACCCACTCCTACTCTCACATACTGTCACACCTACACCCCTGCAAAAATTACGTCAATCAAGCTAACCCCCTACCCCATCCCAGACATGCGAGCAACATATCAGTAAAGATGCATGTCTCAGAGACTCCTTCACATTTCTTTACTGTAATAATGACAGTTGTACTACAATAAATGCACAATGACTGTCATTGTCAGTGTACAGTATTCGCTGTAACGCTGTTCAACAAAGGCCACTCCCACTCAGCAGCCCAGGGAGGGTGATGACAGGTGACTGGACATGCTGACGACTGGAACTGGTGTGATTGATTGGTATGATCGTGTCCACTGTCCAGCACAGCATAGACAGCAAAAAAATAGGCAAATTAGCTTAACAACTGAAAAATACATACATTTACTTTCCTTTTATACTGAACTAGAACAGTAGAATTTTACAGGTAATTTGCCAGTTGCCACACTACTAGTGCAGAAAAACATTGTTTACACACGAAAAACAGTTTACAACTTGTCGGTAAAAAAACCAGTAAAAAAACCGAAATCATATTTTACCGGTAAAATAACAAGTTAGGACATCCAAAAACAAACTTGCATTACTTTCTACCCCCTGATTACATTGTCTGTGTTGATTACAGATGAGCCTTTAACGTTCCGCAAGAACAGCCAAGATGACGACTCTTCATATACATATGGTTCAAGAGGCAATGAATCTGATGGTGATGACGATGCACGAAGGCGTGACGCTGACATTACCTGTAATGTCGATATTTTGCAACGTCGAGGAAAGGACTACGATGGTGGGTCGACCACTACCATGCGGCCTGTCATCAGTTCACCACAGTATCATTTAATGCCGACGGAAGAGGAAGAAACGGAACGGAGGCAATCGGCCAAGGGTCAGCTGCTGGAGCGTATGCAGCGTAGACGAAATGCTCGGCTGAATCGCCAGTCGGCAGGAGTTTCAGCTGCCAACACAGTTCCTGGCTTCAGAGGCGAAGCATCGTTGGAAGAGCTTATCAACTACATTGACGCGCCAGCATTGACAGCAGGTGACTGTAAGACAGTGAGGAAGTCGAAGAAGAAGAAGAAGAAAATTTCAACGGCTGCTATCTCAGACACCAGTGAGCAGAAGCTGGCAAACAGCTGTGAAGTATTCGTGGGCATTTCTGGCGTTAGCTCCGACGAACCGTCTGTCAGAGTCGGCGATAGCTGCTACATTGAGTTGCGGAAGAAGTCGGACTTTGACAGTTTGCCCGGCACTAGAAGCACACCAGTCGACCCAGCAATTTATTCACCTAACAGTCTTCGTAGTGTTGATTTGAATGAAGAGGACAAAAATGTTCTTGCCACCAGCACAACAACTGATGGTGATGTCGATCCTAATGTAGTTGATAGTCAGAATACTCCCAATACTACAGAAACTAACCATTTGAATGTCACACTTGTAGAAAATTTGTCTGAAGTTGTTTATGCCGAAGTGAAAAATACACTGTTTGAAGAGGAAGACATATCTGAAAATTTCACAGAGTATGTTACAACTACAGTGGCAAGTGAAGAAACACTTGCAGTGAACTTTGAAACAGCTTTAAGTTTTCAGGAAGGTAATAGCAATGAAAATCATTCAACAACCGACATAGATCTAATGTCTGTGGAATCTGGAAACCCGGTGAACATGACTGATAGTATTGGCAGCCTGTCTATGGAAGACAGCACGGAAAACGTTGGGCTGGCTGTCGTTGATAAGCAGCACGAATTAGACAGTATTCTACCACTGGTGACTGGGTCGGACAGTGTGACTTCAGACACTGGATCTGTAGAAGACCTGTTTGTCACTGTGCAGAAAAAGAAAAGAGCCAAGAACCCTGCTGTCAGTGCCGAAGATCTGCGGCAAAGGTTTGGTCGTAGATCGAGCACAAAAGGAGCAGATGATAGAGATGGCAGCTACTATGTAAAACGTTCGTGGGTTAAATCATCTGATACTGCTTCCATTGTGCCTTCCATTAGTGTTTCTCGTAGCAGCATCATATACTCAAAACCGTCATGCCCTGTGAGTCAGAGGAGCAGTGTGGCAGTAGCACAGTACAGCCAGGCTTCTTCTAATCCAGACACTGTTTTGTCGTCAGCTGCTGCTGAAAAATGGAAGGACAAATCATCTTCATCGGCCGCATCAGTTAAGGCTGAATTTGAAGGTATTACAGAGCAAAACATTGTGGGTGAACGTATGTTTATAGATTCTGCTTGCATGTCAAAATGCGGAAATAACGGTATCACTGATACGACATGCAGAAGCGGCGGAAATAAGCAGAAAGAATTTGAAAGTAATTCAGCCACAAGAGTCACTAGCCACACGCCTGCTGATGGTGCAACTACCACACATTGGCAGACATCTGGTCTAAATACGCTTGTTTGTGATCGCGATAACAAAACAGAGTCGTGTATATCTTCTGATACACCTATCGGAACGCGAGATGCAGCTTGTTGTGCTAGTAATGCTAAGCAGAAAGCTTCGATTGACGTGACAGCCGGTGACACATTGAATGAGTGTGCTATAAAAACAGATGTCCAGGTAGACAATGCGGCTGGTAATCTGGACGTATCTTCTCGGACTGGCGAAGACCAGTCACTTATTGTCCACGGTGATGAAGGCAATGTAAAGTCATCCGGACTATCTGTAGACAATGCTGGTGCATCGGATGTCTTTTTAGACACTCGTAACATTGCAGGTACAACGCCTCCCCGATCCGATATATCATTTGGATTTGATCCAAGTAGTTCTCCAGAGTCATCCGATCTTTCTCTTAGTCAGCACATCAATACGTCGGGTGGGGCATTTAATGCAGTGGCAGCTTCATCCCCAGTTGTTGCGCCAGTGCATCATCCCCCAGTGGCAGGTGCCCCAATACTGTATTTTTATCCAGCTATGCCTGTGACAATTTTACCACCAGTAGCTACTTTTGCAACTGGCCGCTGTACCCCAATTGGTGTTGTGCCACCAATGCCAGCTGTTGCTGATGTGTCGAATATCTGTGTGGCTCCGCCAACGTGGCAGTCAGCGGAGGATAAAGTCATTTCTGTACCAGCGGCGCAGGATGAAGACAAGATGGCAGTTAATGACGAGACAGTGGCTTCTGATGCGAGAACGCCGTCAATATCAAATAACGCAACGAATGTGTTCGTTCTTTCTGCTGCTCAAAGATACTTATATACAGGTATGCTTTCATTGTGGACCGTTACTGTCACACGATGCTATGCATAGTGCAACCTTTGCCAGCGGGTGGTGGATGGCTGTCCGTCTGTCTGCCAGCCACATTTGTGTACTATTGTATAGAAACAGCTATATTTATCCTCAAACTTTTTTATCTTCTGGTAGTACCACCATTCTAGTTTTTCGGTGTGAAATATTATGGCGAAATTCCAACAGGTTCCTTTTAATGGAGACATCAAATGCAGCCAGGGAATGAAACAAATCCTGTTGCAGAGAGGCTGCATGATGCTTTGTCTCTCAGTAGTTAGCTTAAGTTAGCTTTAAGCCGAGTCTTTTATTAGTGTTACTTAGGCTTCAGATTTACCACTGCGTACAATTAAATGGTGCTCCGTTGTCTTCGGCGTAACGTTGAGGCTTCTTGTCATACACTTTGTCCTCGTCTCCTGCCTTTACCAGTGACTGGTGTCATAAACTCGCCATGGTCCGTCACAGCTGAGTGTATTGCACTTGCCACTCGAACGGTTCACAGCACGTGATGGAGCCAGATTGGCCCAGAATTGCAATTTATGCCTACCACACCTGCATTCGACACCCCCATTAGGGGGGGGGGGTCCCGGTCAAAATATTCCCATGACGTTTGGTATGGATAAGCTAGAAAGGTGTGGCTACCAGATGGTGAAACAATTTTGAAGATATGTTTATTCATTTTGACAGAATCCACGATCGTGACAGACACACACAGGCACTGCATGACAGCGTAGGCCGCGCTTGCATTGCATCGTGCGGTAAAAATCAAGGTTTTGCCAGCATCTCACCGAAACTATTGTACAATATAGAGGCCATTGTTACTGTGGAATGCCAATAGGAAAAGATATATCGTTTGGGGGAATTGATTAAAATGTGACAGAGCTGAGAATGTTGATAATATATTTCTCTAACTTATTTGAATACAGTACATATAGTTAAAATGTGTTCAACTGTTAAAAGGCATGCATTTGACATTTAATATCTCAGAAACAGTACAAGATAGAGACATAATTAGAATGGTGTACTATCGTAAGAGCTGCATGCCAGAAACGACAACGACTATTAAGAACTTACACGCACCCTACTTAAAATTTTAATTTCGCATGATCTTGAGTAACTTGGCAAAATTTTTGACAATATAAAGCATCACACGGCAGAGCTGTATGTAATTACGGAATTTCAAATAGCAGTTTGTAGTGGATCATACCCAGCAAGGCCCTTAAATGAGGCGCGAATTGCATTCCTGCCTCGTACATGAGGTGAGAGCAGCCTGTTAGCAGTAGGTAAATGTATGTAGCGTCGCCTGATATTTTTGGTCATTCCCAAAAGCCAATCTGACCTTGTGCATATATTTCGGAGTCCCTAACAGTGCACTTTTCTGGAGTTATTTGTTTTAAGACAGCAAGGTACTGTTTTTGATCGCCTATATTTATAATTATTACAGCATTTGTAACTGTTTCTTTTTAACCATTAGGGTAAAAAGTTATGAAACTCAGAATAAATGGGCAGTGGCTCTGGAATTATGCTGTTAAAGTCTCCAGGCAGATGGCAGCACCCTGTAATGGGGTCCAGAGTGAGGTTTGCTCGTTCTAGTACCACATGTTTAAAGTCGTACTCCAACGTACTTTTTTATTTCAACAAATGAACGACATATGTACCTGTATTACAGAAATTGTAATTATTTAAAAAAAAATAAAGCAGCTTTTTATAGAAAGAAACAAACTTTATTTCATTATTTTGTGCTATAAATAGAACGGCCATAGAAGTACTATTTAAAATTTCTAGAGTTCTTAGTCAACAATGTCATCATGCGTGAGGTAAACTAGTTATGCGCCTTGATTGTAACTTAGTTCCTGCTTGCGTATTGTTTAAACACGTTAATTTCGTCAATATTTTGTCTGTTTGCGCAATAGAATATTAATTCTTTAACTGCTGCAACGTATTAATCATAGAGGTACGGTACTAATAGAATAACGGTATTAATACTTGTTTAGTGTTTGTTTACATGGTTCTTGTTGTATAAAAACTCTATGGATGACTGCAACATGGAGTCATACTTTAAATGCCCACAGAAGGTGGTACTCAGCACATTCGAGAATAAAAACTTTGAAAATTGTTTTATTGCCATATACGTGAAGTAAATTTAATTTAACTATCTAAAATGATTTCTGTGTACTTACAGTATGCGGTGAGTATAGATTTGGCTAAATCATTTTTTTGGCCGGAGTGACCCTTTAAGAATATTGTCACTCTGGTGCACTGTCCCATTACAACTTGAGAGGATTTTTACTGCTTGAAACTTTGGTTCACACCTCTGGCTCATGGTATATGGCAACATGAAGAACTTTGTATCGGTGAACATTAAATGACCTGTGCCCACATCCAAGTATTTTATGTTCGTAAACCATCTCGGTATGTAACCAGCCAGCTAGGTCGACTCAGCCTTCTACCCTCTGTGGGACGGTAAAATGAGTATCAGCTTTCGGGCTGAGTAATGGTAGGTGTAGTTTCTGGCAGCCTGTACAGGCGGACTCGCAGCCTAAGTCGTCTGGGTTGGTCTTGGGTCGGCGGCTGCTTGGCGCCATTCTACATTCATCAAATGAACCGGGTGAACTCTCGCAATGGCTCTGCCATGATGACAGCACCATAAACATTGTCTTGGATATTATTATTATAAACATATGTTGGAAAGTCAGTTTATTGATCTGTACTTGCTTATGTTGTGGTGATTATTGCTGATGTTATTATATAACGAAGAATTACATCATTCTGTATTTGAAAACAAATTAATATTTAGTGGTGTTGAATGAGAACTTTGAAACTTTGAAAAAAAGTTTTAAAAGCTATTCAAACCAGAGTCTGCCAGATTGCTTTTTGTAGGTTTTATCTGCATTGACACATGTTTATTCTTTGTGTTGAACAGAATTCGAGAAAGTCTTAGAGAGTAGCAGAACCGGTAAGTGTCCAGTTAAATTTGACTGATGTTAGCTTGCATTTACAAGTGTTTTGTTGGAAATTTTTACTTAAATTTGTATCCATTAGATAGCTTAAAAGCTGGGCCATCGTAAAGTATGCCCCTTGGAGGCCTCAGGAGCTGTAGAGTAGGCTGGATCTGTTTCGTGGCCGGATGCTGTAAAAGTCGTTTTGCATCTGTTTGTAGTTTTCGTAAAATGTTTGTAGTTATATTTGGTTTTGCTTGTACCATGGTACAACCATGGTCTCAACCAACCAATAATCGTCTCAAAATGACCAGTATTTTCCTGTGGGACATTAAATTTTACTATACCGTACCATACCATAGTCATATAGAGACAGTTTTGCTTGTAAACTTCGTAGGATGTTGGTCGTTAATTAGTAATGTTTATCACAGTTTCTATGCCTCTGCCAGCCAAAATGGTCTGGCGAAGGTTGTCCATTACCAAACTTGTGAACAAGATATTTTGAAAGTGAATGAAACAATGTCAGTGCAAATTGGCACAAGTGGTTTATGGGAAATGATCAACTTTTGGAGTCAAAGGTCAAGGTCACATGGCACCAAAAAATAGTTCTCAAGAACCGTCTGACGAATTTTAACGAGACCAGGCAGGCACATATTAAGGTAAAAGCCCATTATGTCATAACGCCTTGGGTGTAAAAGGCGAGGTCACGGTTACACCAGGCGAAAATTAGATTTGGAGCCCTTGTGGAGGCATCATTCGCGACCCCGTTTGGTCAAGCAGCTTTTCTAGTTGTTTTAACTGTGGCTTATTTCCTGGGTCCACTTTTCTGCCCATTGTTCGAGTGCTAACATCTTGAATATCTTCCATCTATGAAATAGAATTAATACAATCAAGTAGTCTTAAAGTGTAGATTCGAGCTTTGACCACAAAGTTAAGTCATCAATCATTATTATTTTAAAAATTGAGGTTTCCGCTAGACAGTCACTGGGAACTTTAATTTTTAAACCCTGAAAAGCTCCAGAATTTGAGGAAAATGACCCCCAACCCATTATCGGAGGGCTGGCTACGGGTCTGATGCTGTTAGGTGATAAAGTCAATTCACAGCAATCTGGTAATGACTGATAATTAACTGCATGTGTCAGGTCTTCCTCACGAGTGCCTTGTGGTCCACTACTCGAGTCTTGAAGCTCTGCAACAACACTGATCTCCGTATTGTCTGCTGTTGCAACCGACGCCAACGTGATGAAGAAGCCGAAAAATGTTGCGGAGAACATGTGCATGCAGATGTACAATAATGGCGGGCGTGGCCTGCGATTTTCATCGACATGCCAACAAGGTTGCCTTTCTGACATCACAACTAACCACCCTTGCTCGCCGCGAACGAATGCATGTTCACAAGTTGCTTTCTGTTTAGGTTATTTTATATTTTATTTGCTGTGACGTATATTGACATTATTGTTAGTTAAATTTGTCTTGAAACAGTTGCCGGCAGAGACGTGGTCAGTCGTACATATGTCATGTTCTGTCATTAACACAGCATGAAGCTGCCGTGATTGTCAAATTTGCATTTGTAGGACAGTTAGTATGGATCTTTGATATTTTATTTTTATTTGTTTGTTAACTGTAATTAGCTCAGATCTAGCTAAATGTGTGTGTGATTGTTAGCACTTCTCAATTTGATTTTGGAGTTAATTTTGCACCATAAAGGTTGGCAGTTTTGAGGTATGAGTAACAGCAGGTATTGCACCTAATCCATTGCCAAATACGTGTATACAACACGTCGTTTTAACAGTCATTCTGTAAGTTTACGTGTTAGTAGTAGTCTCCAAGATCTCTAGTTAAACCAGTGCAGATTGCTGGAGCATTCAAGGCAACTAATGATGGGTACACCGTGAAAATCGTTGCAGCCTTTACTTACGAAATTTCAGCAGCTAATTGCATGCAGACATGCTGGATTTGTAATAGTTGTAAAACCATTTTCCATATTGTCATTTATGTCTAGGATGTATATAGAGAGACAGGGATCCCATTGGGAAATACAAAGACACTGTGATGTCTTCTGTAGATCCTGAAACAGCACAAAGTCACATGTAATGGTGGATTGTAATGGTATGGATTGGTTATAAACTATTGTGCACTGATATGTTTATGTAATCTTTTTCAGTATTAGATGAAAGTGACATGCCCATCATACTGGAAAGTTTTTTTTGAAAGTCGCTTTTGTAAGTTGTCTTTCGAACGTGAATACTGACAGACTACAATGTTTGGTGTTTAACTGCTTAACGCCTTCGCGTTGGCATCGCTGCATGTGCGTTGTTTTTGTAGAACTGCTTTCGTGTTATGCCGATGACAGTCGTTATGTGTTTGGTTAGCTTCCATTGTGATTCTATCATTATCGTCTTGCAGCTTGCAGACTCCTATGCGTGCGTTGTGTGCATTACTGAGCTGTGACGAAGTTCATGTCAACATTTGCATTTGTCAACCTTTGCTGGTTTTTAGCAAGTCGAAAGTCTGTCGGATAGTTTAAATGGAATGCTGTTTTAAATGTTCTCGCAGTTGTTTTATAATTGTCACTGTGTATTGACGGATGTACTCAGTCACAGCTACAGCTCATTATTATGTGCATTATAATGCTGCCCAATTCAGAGGGGAAATTTGATTCGATTCATACATTTCTTACTTCATTTCATTAATAGCCTACATGCCATTTGTAAATTGAACGTTACATTCTGTGATAATTATTATATGTCAAATGTCAGACTATATTAAGCTATATCTGAATAACTGACGTTTATTTTAATGATACCCATGCATCTGGACTGTCATGAACAATTATTTTAGATAACTCAGTCAACAAAGTATATGTAATGTCAAAGTTTGTATGGTGTTTTGTATTAGATAAACGATGCACGCTTGAGCAGACTCGGTCAAAGTTAACATTTTATTTTTTTTAAACCGATTCAAACATTTTACCAACAGATTGATTCAAGTTGTGAATTGGACAGCATTATCAGTATCTTGAGACAGTCAGTCATTGTTACTGTTAATAATAATAATACGACGACTTATAAGGCGCCGTAACATGTCCATAAAGTTATGTTATGCAGAAAGACCTTCCGAAGAATACACGTGGTGGTGACTGGTCGATGTGGTTTGTTGGTAGCATAGTGTTTTCATTCATTTTGTTTGTGGAGTGTTTTACAGGCCTATTGCTGCTTTCGGTTTGTGAAACATACGTCGCACTGAACCGTGAATGTTTGCAAATTTTTGTTTGCTTTCATGGAGCGAGTTTTGCCATTTATCGCTAATTTTAGCCGTCGTTGTATTTAGCTGTACCATGTTGATGACTGGATGTAATTCAGTGCGTGTGAAGATACTGGCAGACAATGATGTCGTTAGAAATTCGTCGGAAATAGAAACATCATCCACTATACAGTTTCAATGACGCAGTTCCTGCGTTCTGCACTATTACAATTGGCGCTATTCACCGTGTAGTTAAGTTTAAGAACTGCTGGTCTGTGCAACTCTTATGTTGCTGCAAAATTTATTTAGTCCACTGACAGTGCCTGTCTGCTAATGAGTAATTTGTGCGTTATGATAAAATTGAACGTCTTGACGGTGCTGTTGCCGAAACTGTGCGAACTTATCCTCGTTTGTCTTTCACTATACAGCTGTGTGTGGGTCTAATTCATTTTATTTATTGGTCTGGTTAATAAATGATCAGTGCTTGACTGTGTCCATGTATGGCATTTCTCTACATTTAGATAAACTTATTTACGGTGGCAGTGGCGTTACCAGGATTTTGCCATAGGGGAGGGGGCACAGCGTGCGTGTTCATGATATCAGGCAGAAATCACGGACATTTTATATACATATAATAAACTGGCCTTGAGTAACGTGAATCTGTGGCTGGAACAGAAAAAAAATGCGCGGTGTTCACTACCACACTTGCACTGCGCACTGGAGTTATACGTAAATGGAATTGCCAGATTTGTGTGCAAGCTGCAGGGGGCACGTGCCCCAGTGACTGTCACCATAGCTGGTGACGCCATTGTACGGTAGTTCAAATAAGATTGCAGCGTAATAAGTTATGATTGCATAACATAGTATTTACCGTTGAAAAACCTGGTAAAGATCAGAGTTTGGCAGCTAACTACCGCCCAATCTCACTGCTGAGTGTGTGTTACAAGCTCCTGGAGCGTCTTGCACTCCAGCGCATTTCTCCCACAGTCGAAGGTTTACTCAGTCCAGACCAGGCTGGTTT
>Ga0209149_1000358_pt1 | contig 18813 bp, 10 predicted proteins | sample WorMetTyACAVOLI2_FD_187423 | JGI IMG/M metagenome (GOLD analysis project Ga0209149, IMG submission 187423) | Marine gutless worms symbiont microbial communities from Max Planck institute for Marine Microbiology, Germany - Olavius algarvensis... ... | reverse complement strand
AGTACAGAATTCAGATGGCGAAACCTTATAGCTTTGAGCCTAGGAGAGTAGGCGCTCGTTTTACCGTGGATAAGTCGTCGTATCGTAGCAATGCGGACGAAAACGAAGTCGCCACCTAGCGGACGGGAGGAGACCTACCGGCAGAGTTCGTAAGTCCGGAATTTCCCAGCGTCAGAATGAAACTTTCAATTTTTACCGTAAGGGTCAGAAATTTGGAGTCTAAACTTTGTAGGTGAAAATGTTATATATTAAACTTTTTATTGAACGAGAAAAAAATACAGGTCAATCTGCGCCGGAGTGTCCCTTTAAGCCTGGATTTGAAGACTGTTATTGACGGGCTTTCGAGTACTGTTCTAGGAAGCGAGTTCCAGATGACAGGAGCTGAGTAATGGAAACCACGTCTGGCGAGGTCAGTTTTGGTGAAAGGTTGACAAAGCAGAGGAGTGTCCGACAACCATAAATTCTGCACAGTGGTTGTAGTAATAACTTGTTAAATTTTTGAACATCTTAACAGTAAGATGATTCAGTTATTATTATTATTAGTATTATTATTGTTATTATTAAAAACGAACCAACTGCAGTGAGACTACTGCAAAAACACCACAAAGTCAGAACAATATCATGGTTATACAGAGAGTTTACACTTTATAGGCAGCCATCAGTGTACACTGTGATTAGATCTAGGCATGGTTTAGATTTGTTTACAAATTAAACCTACACAAAAATGCTGAATTCATCTGTAATCTGAACAGCTGTAATAATTAACACGATACAGCTGCTACAATGTAGGGCCATCTCAGCCAACAGTTTATAAGCCAATACTGCAATTCTTTGGTCAATATCTAGAACATAGCTGTTAAGTGGCATAGAAACAAAATCAACAAACGGCACAGCGCTGCTCTGCAAGATATAAACAAGCTGTCTGGCTAGCTGGTACTAACCTTTTGTATACTAAACTGTAAACAATTATGCACACCACCATTAAGCTAATATTTTATCATATGCAATGCCACCGAGTATCTGTCGGGGCCTATGGTGGGAGGCATGCTAGGGTTAGGCCGTCCATCATGCAGTGTGTATTAGCCGTCAGAAAAACAGTGGTTATAAAGCCGAGCAGGTTAAATATCGTGGCACAAGGCCTCTCCAATTTCCTCCCCCGTTCCCTTCCTTAGCCCTTATACACACCTCTCTCTCTCTCAAAAAGAGAGGTCGCACAGCATCTACACTTAACACACACCGTCAAGCAAGCCTGATGGGTGTCGCGCTACACTACACTTGTCCCACCTCTGAAGTCGTGCATTGGGCCAGCCCGTGAGGCAGGCTTCAGCACTGGTACGTGAAGGGGGCACGTGCCACCTCGTATAGAAAGAAAGAAAGAACACTTTCCATTACTGATTTCTATCAAAGTTTCACGCGGCCGAACCTCGATCTTTGACTTTGAACTGATCAGCATCATTCAAATATACCCAGGAATCATTTGTACGATTTTCCTTTTTGAGATACAAGCCCAAACATGACAGACGGACCGCAACATGCAATGAAGCCTCCTATGGGAACCCCCATATTAACTAATAACTGCATGTCATTTGTATAATATGACTACCTGGTTTTGTAGGTCGCAACTGCCCTTGATATGGCTGTCGAATTGCTTGATCTATGTCTCTTCCGGCAAATGACACAGAAACAGGGGGTCCTGAATATTCTGGCATCGGTGATCTTGACTGTCCATCATGTGGTTCTATACACATGCAGTGAACACCACACAAAATGACTACGCCCACATTCCCACAATAGATTCTTTTGCTCAACTAGGCTCAGGATACTGTATCACACTAAATATAAAGCATACAGGACGGCACTTCTCATACATATGCATTCTATCAGAACAGAATGCAATATACCACATCATAAACAAAGACCATTACACATCCGGAACGCTTTGTTCAAACCCGGATTTTGGGCTTTTTAAACATTAAAGCAGGGTTTTGGGTTTATGCATATAGGTTAGACCCTAGAAGCTGGCAGCGTTGGATATCATTGGTGAACCATGGTGAATTAGCACAACGGTGATGTTGTTCACTAACCATCCACATCTTCATTTGATTTTTTAGATCTTCTTCTTCTTCTCGTATGCATGTCATTTACCATAATTGGTCAGCCACGAAACAGCGTCCTCATCCGCAGAGTGTAGCCGAGATAAGCTGCCATTCAGTTTTGTCAGGGGACAGGATTCGACAATGTGAGACATCGTCTGGGTAACCTCATTTTTTAGATGAGCAGCAACAATGAATTACCAGCTCTAAATCGTATCTTAAAGTCATACACACTTGACTGCCGTCAACAGAATATCATTCTATGTCATAAGCAAGGAATCCCAGACTCAGTTGTTTGTTGACACTGGCAAGGAAATTATCAGATAACTGATTTACAGCCTTCAGTAACAAAGAACTAAACTAAATCTGCATCAGTTCTGTCGAAGTCGTAGAAAACCTAGTATGCTGTCTGAGCTTGCAACTGTGTCAGTCGAAATTGTTTCCTGCCAGTTGTAACTGTTTTGAACCGTCAATCGGGTTTACCACTTTCCAGACAGAAACAAATTCCTGGACTTTTTTTTCTCGACACTTCCAGATAAATTTGTAGACTTTTATAGCATTATCATAAACTTTGAGCACTCGTTTGCCAACAGAAGCATTCTGTGTCCATCTTATAATGTACTGGACCACCTAGATGGCGACACCAGCTTCCAACCGACCAGCTGATAGTCGGTTCCGTCTCAGTCGCACCAGTCGACAGTGTCCGCGACCTTGGCGTCCTTCTCAACAATGACATGTCAATGGACACCCATCTCACTCGGCTTGTCAGCTCGTGTTTCAGAGTTCTCAGCCAAATACGCTGCATCCGCCGCTCGCTGTCACGTGAGGCACTATCGATGCTAGTTACATTGTTCATCACGTCCAAGATCGACAACTGTAACGTCGCCCTGGCTGGATTCCCGCAGCGTGACCTTGATCAGATTCAGTCTGTGCTGAACGCTGCAGCACGACACACGGCTGAGACACGCATGTTTGACCATGTGACACCACTGCTCGTGAACTTGCACTGGCTGCGTGTGCCTGAATGCATCCAGTATAAAATTTGCGTTCTAGTGCACCGCTGTCTAAACACAGCAGCACCTCAGTATCTGTCCAAGTTGATCCAGCTGCTGTCGGATGTAGATTCACGTCGTTGACTACATTCTGCATCCACAGCTAAGTTCTGGTGCCGGCTACGTGGCGCTCAACCATTGGGAACCGTCCTCTTGCCGCTGCTGGTCCACGTGCTTGGAACAATCTTCCAGTAGATCTGCGCTGCACTTATCCCGGACATCTACTTTCAAAACACATCTGAAGTCACATCTGTTCAACATATCATTCCCTTCAGTTTCACTGTATCACTAACTATTTTTTGTACAGAGCCCTTGAAGCCGCTTGTGCTGCATACACTTCTCTAAGGGCCGGTTGCACCGAAATGCGATTAAAGATAACCTAGGGTTATCTCTCAGTTTAACCAAAGGTTAAGCAAAATTATGTTGCACCATTGCCAGTAACATACAAACCTAAGGTTAAACCTCAGTTAACCTTAACAGGCCAGCAGTCTGCGGTTAAGCTCCACGATAAAAAATGGCCGATGCATGCGACTCGTTATTTTAATCGACTGGTGCGGCACAAACACGTGCGTAGTATTGCCACGAACTAACCCATTTAAAGAGTATGACGGTAAGAAGGTCAAATCACGATACCAGCTTCTGAAAGGTAGTCTTTCATCTACTGTCTGAGGTAAAGATTGACGAAGTTTCAGTCGTAGTACGCTTGGTTCGCTTTAACGTATGTTTGCTGCATGCTTACGTACATGCTTATGTAGTACTTAATACTTTGACGCAGATGTCGACAATAGTCCCGTGACACATACCAGCCAATAGTGAGTCGTCATCTCTTGGCTTGCTAACCGGAGTTTAGCTTGGTGCTCTTCAAACTTTTCAAGAAATGATCAATTTACTGACCGACCATCCATTGAAATCTGCATTAAGTTCTCCATTGGCAAACCATCTAGTGCTTCATAGAACAGGTCTTCAGCTCACGCTCTACTGAGAAAGGTTGATGTCAACTACTGTGTAATGGATTAACTACTTTTGTCAGCAAAATAACAAACAATCAAGTCCATCTTACCTAAGTTACAACTTGGTTTAAATACTTGTCAGTTGTGAAAATAAGTAAATTTATACTATATAGTAAAGCTCGACTGCAGCAGTGCAAAATTAACAAGACTGTACTCAGAGAGTGCAAACCTCCACCAAGGCCGAAATTTCAACCAAAAGTAATCTGGAATTCCTATCAGGATTGCCGGATTAATCCAGATCCGGATAACTGCTGGATCTCTCCCACAATGTTGTGGATTCACTATCTTGTCGGCGTCAGTCATTCTGCCAAGTTTCCCTAAAACTGAGCGGTGACAGTATGAGAAATGCTAACAAATCTCTTAAAATTCCCCGTTCTGCAATAGTAAAAAATGTCGGTTTTTTGGTTAAATTTTACAGGAACCAGGAGGAAGAAGTTACAAAAAAATTGTATATCCCGCACAACCAGACCAAGTTCCAAGAAACTTTCCAAGTTACATTGAAATTGGACAATGCCTTCTTGCAAAAGTCATATTTAAAGGCATCAGACAGACAGACAGACAGACAGAATTCCATTCCAATAAGGGCAGGGCTCGTACAGCCCCGTAGGCCGTGACTGCTGAGTGGGTCCATAGGTCATCCCAAACATAAGACATACACTAAGGGTACAAGTTTGCAGTAACCAATATTGAAATTGGACAATGCCTTCTTGCAAAAGTCATATTTAAAGGCATCAGACAGACAGACAGACAGACAATAATTCCATTCCAATAAGGGGCAGGGCTCGTACAGCCCCGTAGGCCGTGACTGCTGAGTGGGTCCATAGGTCATCCCAAACATAGGACATACACTAAGGGTACAAGTCTGCAGTAACCAATATTACAGCTACCATTGTAAATGGCACGGCAAAACAGAGAAAAACAAATTTTAATATTCTGGTGACAAACAGCACAAAAGTGTGAGAAAGAGCACCTGTGAAACATAGTAACGGTTAAATTTTCAAACCACGAAACCCAGGTTTCGTAATCTCATAAATCCCAGTTTTCGGATTTGGGGAAAACCAGGTTGGAAATCCTAAATAACAGTCATGCAACAGAACTCTGTGGACATACTGGTTGGTGTTTGGGATGAACTGGCGGCATCATCCGGCCAGTGTCTCAATGGCAGCTGTGAGCCACTGGCAGCAGACAGCTGTTGTTCCTGCTGCTGCTGCTGCTGTCTCGATTCCTCTTGCTTCTTTTTACTCTGCCGCTGCTTCGTATGTTTTGCAAGCAGCTCTCGAACATCAGGCTGCTGCTGCTGTTGTCGAGACTGATCTTCATCCATCTATAAAAGTATCACAAAGATGCAGCAGTTATTCAATTTTCGGTCATTCATTAGCAGAAATTAACATATAATAAACAGTCAATAAAGATATTCAATCTTGTACACACGTGTTACAGAAACAAATGTATGTAAAACTGTCCGTAACAGTGTCATTAATTGACCGACTAGAAAGACTCGTCTTCAAACTGACCTATGATGTGTCAAATGGCATGAAATCCTTACTCAGTGTCAGAATGTGGCGAGTACTGTCATCAACCTTCAGTAAGAAGGTTACATATATTTATGGTTTCAAATGTAGCTAAATATCACCTATACCTAAAACACTTGCTCAGAATTACAGAGACGTGCAACTACATCGACATAAACGAGCAATTAACATGGCACACTCCAACACACAATGCACCACATGCTCTGTCAAACACTATAACCAATCCACCTGCCATAACACCTCAGAAATACAGTACAACTGCATTACAGCTATAACAAGCTGTAGTGCCAGGCACGACATATATCTCGCCCCTATTCACTAGCTGTCACTACTCAAACAGCACTCTGCCGCATTTATTGGCACTGTGATATGGATTATGGCCTAACTTGACCCTAAATCAACAGGTGCTGTCTGTGAGCCATTGCCGATCTACGGCATTCTGTAAGTTTTATGATATCACCTTTAAGCATTTCCCCATAATCTTGTCAAGAAATATGTGCCAGCAAAAACAGATACCTCGCCCACTATCACCAGGACCATATCATCACCAGTGTGAAGGTCGTTGGACAGAGACGTCACAGAAAAGAAGAGTGCAACAGCATCACTAGGATGTGGCAACAGCATACAAATACGCATAAAAACTTTTCCTCACTGGTTTACCATTTTACTGCTCAAATGTAGCTGACAAGCAACAGCAGCGACAAATTTTTTTCAGAACATGCATTCAATCACCAGTGCATGCATTAGAAAAATACTGCCACCGCATTCAATGATTCGACATCATCAAAGAGTTCAGCTAAAAATATCAAAATTGCACCACATGGAAACGATATCATTTCGAAACATCAGCACTGAATCAATAGGACAGTCTATATCAGTAAACGTTGCACATTGTCAGTGAAACTTTACAGGCAAGAAACTCCTCATGCAGACAGAAAATTCGAGAAATGATTTTAACAATTAGAAATTGTACAGTTCAGTACAAACACCTATTCAGATGTGTGTGGCCGACACAAGCCCCAAGCAACAAACTTACCGCAGTCACTGACTGGGGACAATATTGCCACATCCTATAGTTGTATTCATACAGTGGTGGCTGTGTGCTCTTTCCACTGGTCTAGTCAATAATTAGAATAACAGAACAGTCATCAGACCACTCACTGCCACTACGTTACTTTTTAACACAAATGTAACAGCAACCTACACTTGTAAAAGACACGAAGTCACAACAGCAACACATCATGGAACCCTCCCAGCAGTTTGAAGAAAACACTGGTCAGTTATTAGCATGTGTGCTCATCATCAGCATCTGAAATGAATTTCACGGATTTTTAACAGCGAGCTTGCAAATGAAACTTTTCCAAAAATGTCCATCGATTACGGTTTCAGTTTCTGACGTGCTTGACCATGACCAATGTTGTGGCAAGTTACTGTAGATGTTAATTGCACATGTGGACATAACTGACACTGTATTCAACAGAAAATATCACCATAAACTTGCAATTACACATAGTATATATTTATACAAATCTATATCTTATGCAGTGTTTGAAGAGTAAAGTTATTTATCCAAGTTATCGACACTGACTAGCGGCCAGTTTAGCTAACAGGCACTGCTGGATAAATCATAGCCACAGAGAAGGGTCTAAGCTTTCATTGGGTAGGTCTACAATGATGTTGACATCTGACAACCAACATCCACTGTGGCAGAATTATCAATGAGCAATTTTTATCATCATTAGAACCTGTCTTCGGAGAGCCGGCTTACAACAGCATCAGTCAACAATGTTTCCCATAATGTCTTGCTCCACTGTCTACCGAAGCACTGACACAGCGTCCACAAAGACTGCCAATTGGTGTTCTATATAATGTTGTGACAGATTAGCAACATGTGTTCTGTGTGATACAGCGACCTCAAACCTTGACCTTTATGGCTTCAAAGTAGGACTGCTAGTTATCAGTGATATAGGGAGTGCTTACACTATGCTTTCTGTATATTTCCATTTCCATCAAATTTGAGCTTTCTACGAATTTTCTGTTAATACTATGCCAGATCGTATGGGACAGAAACAGATGACCTGCAACAATTATTTTTAAAAAAAACAGTCACACAAAAAAACAGCATATAGACAAATTCAACTTACCGAAGGTGATGACAAGGTCTCGGCTGAAGGTTCCCTACTAGGCTGCCTCGGTACATCTACTGCAGTGCCAACTGGTCCAGCAAGTTCTGACGACGGTGGTCGCGAATATGGTTCTGAAGAAGGTCGCGGAGTCATCGGGGTCCGCACATAGGGATCGGACGGAGAAGCAGCCAACGACTGGTGTGAACGAGGTTCGGACAACGGCGTTGTCGGCTGACGTGGAAATGAATCAGAAGAGGCTGGTGAGTGTACATATGGATCAGAAACGGCTGGTCTTGGGGTCACTGGTTGTCGGACGTATGGATCGGTCGTTGCAGCTGAACGAGGAAAGAGTTCGTTCGACAATGGCCTTGGAGGCAGCGGCATGCAAGGCATATAATGGTCTGCGACAACAGATCTTGGAGCTATCTGTGGTTTTGTGTGAGGATCAGATGGTGAAGGAGTCATCCGTGCTCTCGCATATGGATCGGAAGTTGCTACACGTGGATTCATTGGCATCCGCATGTACATGTCTGCATTAACAGGGTATGTTCCACGGGGCTGATTCATTTGGCCTCGAATGTAATGGTCTGAACCATAATGTACCTGGAATCCTTCTGGAGGTTGTGCAATTGGACTGGACACAGATGACACAGCTGCATAGTGTTCAGGAATCACACCAAAATGGTCCCCTGAAGAACGAACAGGATGACCACCAGGACCATGAAAAGGATCCATAAAACGTGATGGAACTGCTCCATGTCCAGCAATATGGAAAGGTGCTCCAAATGTTGAACGCATGTACTGTCCACTGTCGGCACCTGGTGGGCCAGTCCTTAAAGCCCCACTGGGAGTAGACCCAGGCCGGATCACAGCCTGACGGACAAAATGATCAGGCACTGGCTGTAACCCAGGCTGTGATACACACTGCTCCACTGGTCCACCATGCTGTGGTGGCTGCTGATGCTGCTGTGGAAAACTTTCAGCAGTTGGGCGCAATGAGCCAGGTACAAGTTGGGGATGACTGGGTTCATACACTGGTGAAGACTGCAGAGCGGGTGGATGCGGCTGTTTGAACACGGTCCGTGGAGTCTGCGAAAATGTGCACGAAGCAAAAGACTGGTTTGGTGGAGTTTGAGGTGTCTGTGGCAGTAAGGCACATCCATCCGTCTCCGTCTTTGGCACATCTGTCATCAACATGCAGCCGAGTATCAGGCTATGTCCATAATTACAAAAATGCACAAGTCCCCATTCTATTTACCCTGAACTAGCACACTTCAAATGAATGGAGATGCAAATTTAACTTGTTTGAGAAAATTTGTTTTCATATGCCATTTGAACATGACGACACCAATTACCACCCAATGCATGCATCAGCTTCAAGAGACACATAAATGTTCTGCAAGGATTCATCTGTTTCTGTTCTCATTTTGCATGCATATGTTGCACATTGCGAACAGTTGTTTAGTTTCTGGCATACAACAAAAATTCATATTTTTTTTCAACTAAAAATGCAACAAGGGAAATACACCAATCACACATCATCAGACATTACATGCTGTTCACTTATGTTGTGCACGTAACTGTAAAGGCAGACAGTGAAACCCAGCATATTACTACAAACCTTTTTCATCTGCAATCTGTGTTGATCCATTGTTGGACGATTCTACAATTACAAGACAAAAAATAAGGTATAGAAATAACACAAAAAATGTGCTGTGCAGTCCAGATATCTGACATGCTATGTGGACCTCACTGCAATTTCATGACTGAATTCATCTGTACAGATCTATACCTAACATTCCACCGGTGACTTTTGAAGCTTATGATGGCTGTATGAGATTAACAAACAATTCTAAGTTTATTGGCTGCCGTTAGCTATTCTCATGCATTTGCCGGGTACACAATACGTTGTTGACCTCATGACATTAACCTTCTGAATGTGCAATAGGTGGGTATAAACTTAACACCAAGTTCAAAGCTGCACTATTAGACTAAGCTAACCACTTCGTATAAAACCACTAAACCATGTCTCAATAATAAGAACAAGAAGCTCAGCTGTCTCAGAGAGGCTGCACGATGCTTCATGTTTGTCTGCAGTCAGCTTCGACATACCTACAGTGCAGTTTTTTTATTACCAATTACTGCGGCTTCAGATTTACTAGTGCATAAAATTCTATTATGGCTTGGCTACCTGATGGTAAAAAATTTTCAAAGATATGTTTATTCGTTTTGATGCAACTCATGAACGTTGCAAACACAAAGACAGACAGACAGACAGATACCGCATGACAGCATAGGCCGTGCTTATGTATCGCATCGCGCGGCAAAAACGTCCAGCGCAAATCATGTGAATTTCGATCCATTCGTGGTTTTATGTGCGTATTCGATCCAAAATATTCTAAAGGGAAATCTTCAGCATAAATTTAAAGGTGCCAGTGTTTGGCCAAAGTTGACTGCAGTGATAACTGGGGTAATATTTACGTGCCCCGGCCGGGCCGGGCCGGTTTTTAGGCTTGACCGCGGCCTCACGTACTTCGCACGTATAGCTCACCGAGCTGCACACCATGCAATGGAGCTCAGAATCACAATTTACAAATGGCCGAACTCTAGACACTTCGTCCACAGTGTAGGCGACAACTTCGCTTAATTACCACCAACTTTACACAACTACTTAACAACAAAATATCACTTTGTTTATATCTGCATATCACGTGACTGATTTCCGTGACGTCATTTAGTATTGATTAATTTCATACAGCTGCATGCTGCTGCTAAGGTGAAGAAAATCGCCATTTTTACGTACCCCGGCCTTCATTTTGTGTATGCCCTGGGGACGCCCCTGTGGCAATCATGCAAAACGTTGCATTAATGAAAAGACAATTCAGTGCTTGCCAAACCCCTCGCAGCATGTACCCAATACCCATCTATCTTCAACAGTTTCCCAGTTATTCAAACCGCAAGGGCAAAAACTTGCCGTTTTCACGTACTGCAGCCCACATTTTTGTTTCCCCTGGAGACACCCCTGCGATTATCACGCAATATGTTGCATGGATGGTAAGACAATTCAATGCTTGCCAAACCCCTCGCAGCATGTACCTATCTATCTTCAATAGTTTCCGAGTTACACGATGCTTAAGTCAACGCGTAAGTCCAAAAATCGCTATTTTTACCACATTTTTGTTTCCCCTGGGGACGCCCATGGGGCAATTACGCTAAATGTTGTATGGATTGAAAGAGAATTCGATGCTTACAAATTGTCTCGCTGCATGTGCCCATCTAGCTATAACCGTTTCTGAGACAGACGAGATATTGGTCGAAAATCGTCATTTTTCATACCCCCCTTCCATTCGACGCCCTCGTTAGGGGGGTTCCCGTCGAAATACCGCCACGTTCGGTATGGAAAAACTAGAATGGCTTGGCTACCCGATGGTGTAAAAATTTTGAATATATCTTTATTCGTTTTGGCGCAACTCACGAACGTGACAGACGGACACCGCATGGCGGCAACAGCCGCGCTTGTGCATAGCATCATGCGGCAAAAATTCTAATAGGAGCTTGAGCAATGCCTTTGACAAAGGGGCCACAATTAGCAACTGTACTGAAGCATCATTATAGCCTAGGTATGACAACTTCTACACATGATACCAACAAGAAACAACCACATCAGATGGACTGCAACGCACGATGTCGCCCATGTGTTTAGACCACATAATTTGAATCAACACTGTCCACCAATCTAGACTTCTATACCTGATAGGTCCAGAGAGGGTTGTCGACTGATGCCTGGAGTGGATGGCTCAGCCGTACTACCCACTGACTGATTAGCACTTGATGTGGCAGACTCTTTTGGCCTCCTTTTCATTTCCTGCACCATCAGTTTAGTACATTGTAGTCAACATCATACTAAGGTATGGTATAATAGGGTTTAATGTCCCACTCAACACATTATAGGTCATTTCTGGGACAATTTTACTAGGGTCAGATGACCCAACCAACAGTGTCATAGCATTGAAGGACAATAGTTAACTAGGTCAATCCCACCAGGCTCAGCTAGTTAAAAGGTAAAGTAAAGAATGTAACAAAAAAGTTATCACGGCTTGTACGGTAGTACAAGCTGTTGTATAAGCCAATGGCCAAAGTAATGGGAAAGGGTGATTTTCGACCACCCACAGCGGCAAAACCACTGGACCGATTTTAATAAAACTTGAAATATAGAACTACACTCCGGAGGCCACCCGGCATGCTAACTTTGACTTCGGTACGGCGACGTGGGTGGTCTGGGCGAATAGCCAGTTTGCCACTATCTTTTCTTTCTTTCTTTCTTCCTTTTTTTTGTTTTCTTTGCCAAGGCCACAGGTCGCACTGTGCGTCAGATCTAGATCAATGAGGGCTCAAAACGCATTGTTCCGCTAAAGGAAGTGCGTTTTAGGGGTCTGAACAATGTGCCCCTAAATTCTGGGGGTAAAATCCCCCAAAAACTGAAATTTTGGGGCCATGAATAGAACTTTCAAGCCTGAATGAGAAAAAAATTCAAATCCTTATAACTTGAAAACTACCAAGCCGATCATGACAAAATTTTTACAGAAGGTATGTGCCACAAATGAGGCTTCGTGGGTGGTCCCATGACTCACCCAAACAAATCCAAGATGGTGGCGGCCACCATCTTTAATTTCGGAAAAATATCAATAACTCCGGATTGGACAAAGATATCTGCACCAAATTTCATGGGAAGGTGCATAACGGCCATGTAGAGATGATCACGTAACCAAAAGTCGAAACCGGAAGTTAATTCGCGTGATGTCATCAAATGAAGGTCTGAAGCATATGTGTGTTGATCTCAGTAACTATCGCAGATATTTGAACCAAATTTTATATAGAGCTCAAGCACCACACTATTATCATGACGGAATGTTCCAAATGTACACCACTTGAAAATCCAACATGGTGGCGGTCGCCGTCTTGGATTTTGCTATTTGCGCAAAATTTGGTGGGCAGACGCATCACGGCCATGCGGATATAACACACGACCAAAACTTGAAACCGGAACTTTGCTTGCGTGACGTCATTGTTGTGATGAATAAACATGTATATATTACATGAATGTCGGGAACATAATAGATGCGCTGATGTCGATAAGAGCTCTCAAGTTCCAAATCTTTAGTAAGCCTATGCAGAACTCACCTATTCGCACTATTGTCTAGGTTACTAATTTGTCATATGTCTATTACCAACCAACTTTAACAAAACAGCAAATATTATATAGAAAAACTGCGCACAGTCTATCTAAAGTTGTATAAGCCAAAGCTCTAAAACAGCAAAACATTTTAATTTTTGCTGTTTTAGAGCTTTGGCTTATACAACTTTAGATAGACTGTGTGCAGTTTTTCTATATAATCTAAATATATAAAGCACCATGAAGATCGAAGATACAGAGGCGCTCGGAAAATAGAGAGCTAAACCGAGCAAGATCAAAGCCCAATCCAGTCAACCACACTAAGACACATCATATATAAATGACGTCTGAAACTGACATCAAGTTCAACAAATGAAATTATATCTCCACGAGTGATGCTAGGCACAGCAAATCTTGTCCCACACCCCACTGTAGGCTACTCCACCTGGCAAATTCAATGGCATGATACAAAGCCATTGCCTGTCCATCTATTCTGAAAGCTATCTCACAATATCTGTTACCATTTCACGATAACACTGCCAACGAACATGTTTACAAAGTTACAAACATTGTGACAAAGTTACGAATATCATAACAAGCACAGGCGACCACAACTTGCCGGGGCAAGTTAATGGTAATAAACCAATCAAATGTATGATAAAAGTAAATACAAGACAGGTATTGTAGGGTTTAACGTCCCACTCGACACATTATAGGTCATTTTGGAGACGATTTCATGGGTTAGATGACCCAACCAAGTGTCACAGCACTGAAGGATCATGGTTAGTCAACCACGTCATGGGCCAATCTCACCAGGCTCAAAAGACAGGGACCTAAACCAAGCAAGATCAAAGCCAAATACAGTCGACCAACCTGTAAGAACTGCTCGTACCTTTGTGCACCATTATAATAGTACACACTACTGTAACACGGAGACAGTTTGTTTTTTCAATATTCCATTTCCTCCAGACCAACATCACATCTCAGATGTGGCCAACTGGAGGTAATGGGGGGGGGGGGAGGAAATGCAGACTACATATTGTTGCTGATGCCTAAAACGAGCGTCTGAATAGTAATGCTCAAACATTTCAGTCCTTCGTATATTTAAAATTATGCATACTTGAACACACACAAACATTTACCACATTAATGTAGCGATAATTTACAACATAGCATAATATATAAACACGGCATTTATCAACAATGGTATTACTCACTTTCTGAGACTTCTGCATACGAACACTAGCTCTGTTGTCCCGTGCTTTTGCCTGATAACATTCACATAAACAGGAAACTGAAATATATGTTGCACAATTATATGAAAACGTCATGCAATGAGTCGACAGCTACTCCACTTACAAAAATGACATAACAGCTGCTCCAAACAGCTGATAGTTGCTTCACACACCAAGTATAACTAATTAATGTTACAATCGTCATATAATTCAACATAATGTACAGCAGGGTTTTACACCTCTCCCATGGCTTCCAGTGCTCTCCAACATTGAACCACTAGCCTTACAAAGGAAGGCTGCTACTGACAAGCTGGTGGAAAAAATTGTGAAACATGATAGATGGCCAATCCAGCTTGATATCCTCAACCCAATATTGCTACGACTGAGATCCAGGAAGACACTGTGGTTGGACTTCAACTAGCTGACATCAAAAGTCGACGGAGGCGTAACTGGAAGTCGGCTCAGGTGGTCAACTCTCACCTAGTGTGCAACCCCACAATCAGGCAACCGGGTTTTGACCTCCTTCGACAACAGTGGTCTCTACTGGATCGTTTTCGCACGGAACAGGGACATTGCAGTGCCTGTAGAAGGAAATGGCAACTTACAGACACTGATTTGTGTCCTTGCAATGTCCCACATTGTCGAATCCTGTCCTCTAACAAAGCTGAATGGCGGCTTATCTCAGCTACACTCTGCAGATGAAGACACCATTTCCTGCCTGACCAATTATGGTTCATGACAAGCATACGAGAAGAAGCAGGGTTTAACGTCCCACTAGACACATTATAGATCAAGGATGATTTTACAGGTTAGATGACCCAACCAACAGTGTCCTAGTACTGAAGGACAATGGTTAGTCAACCAGGTCAAGGGCCAATCCCACCAGGCTCAGCTCATTAAATGGTAAAGTAATGACTCAAACAAAAAACGACGATCAAACATACAGAGGTGCTTGGCAGAGAGCTAAACCAAGTAAGATCACAGCCTGATCCAGTCGACCAAACTGTAAGAACTGATAATACCACTATGCACCGTTATAATGGTACCACAATACTGCAGCACAGAGACAGTTCTGTTAATATTCCTCTTCATCCAGACCAACACCACATCTCAGAAGTGGCCAAGTGGGCCAAAGATTCCAAAAGGATTGAATTCCTAATACTGACCACAAAAAATTACACCAAATTCCTTTCATCATAAAAACACCGACTCTTCTGACTTGCAAATATACTACTAGATACAGTTGACAAGAACATGTATCTGGATATATTCAACCTCCAAACAAGTTTATGCTTCACAGCATCCTAATGGTATAATGTAATAAGAACAGCAACTTCAAACATTAGAAATATAAAATGCAGAACACGTCAGCAATATAATAAACTTGCCAGATATGGTGCTCTTTGATCGGAAGGTACCTTTCTCCATAACTTTGTTATTTGCTTTGCTCTCTCACTCCATTCTAACAAACAAGTTGACAGATTTTAACCAATGTTATGACAAAACTAATTATTTGTAACATTTCACTAAAAGCTTTTATATCATTACTGAATACAATTACCAGTACTATTATGGTCAAATGGCATGTAAAAAAAATCATAGTACAATTTCAACACAATATAAATAATACCATGCACCACACTTACTGACATGTATGTAAGTAAGACCAAGTTGCACCAACTGCGGTTTATTCATCAGTTAACTCACCTTTGGTTATTTCTAACTGAAAATTAAATCATTTCGCAACCAAGCTAACTGGTCCTTCACTAAACTTCAGTTTGTTAACTTTGCGTTTAAAATAGTTGACCCACGTTTTGTCATGTCATAGACATTTGCCATCAGTTGGTGGTGAGCCAACGCTGGGCTAATTCGCATGTCACAGCTACATCATACCTACTGTGTGAGGTAAACAAATTCCGTTTGCATACATAATATCATTTAGACACTTAATTTTTGGCAATATTAACTGCACGTTTACCGCAACAGTTACTCAAAAAATCAGTAAACAATAACGAGTCAATGTCATCGGCCATGTTATCATAAGACAAGTGATTAACTGGAGCTTAACCGGAGAATGACGACCAAACCGCAGGTTTGTATGTAACTGGCAACAGTGCAACGTAAGTTTAGTTAAACTATGATTAAACTGAGAGACCGAGCATGGCGCAACGGGACGCAAGTCTTGTACAACAAGCACTATTATTACTAACCTGGGTACTGGATTTTCAGATCAGGGTGACACATATTGGCATAGAGAACAGGAGAGATAGTAGCCAAGTCTCCAAGTGGTTCGTCTGTCTCCCATTTCTTGATATTGCGCTGGTTGTATGACAGACTCTCACCAGCTTCATCTCCTCCCATCATCGACGGACCGACATTCATATCATGATAAGCAGCAGAACCAAAATGGCCACTGGAGGAGCTCTGTGGCCATAATCTGTATTCACAAACACCAAATATTATCGCAGGAAATACAAAACAATCTTATACTAATATTTGGACGGTTTGACCGTCTGACCAGTCTGACCGGTCTTACTAAGTACAGTCTGCTCGCACCATCCCATCTCCCTTCACCAGTCTCCCCAGCGGAGCACTCTGCGCCGCTGGAGAGACGGGTGAATGGGGACGGGGTGCTAATACAGCGGTCTTCCCCACTGCAGCTGCAGCATGCATCACAGCAATCTGAAGCAACTTATGATCCCATATCAATTACTCCAGCAGCAGGCCACAGGGCGACGTGGTGCGACCCTGCAACATGTGGACTCTGTAGGCATAAGTATGCTTTGGGCATGTTGGCTTTGACACACAGACTTTCTCTCACATCGCGTTGCTTACACACAAGATACATGTAGGCTATTTGTTCACGCAGGTCTGGACTAACACCTCTGTTGTTGTCCGGTAGGCTTACTGTTCTCAATTGTTGTGTAAGCTTATGTGTATGGAGTCGAACACAAATAACATTAGCTCTACAGGATTGCATGGTCTTGATCAGCATTAACGCCATTCTCAGACTTCTGAAGAGGTCGATGTGTGTCAGGGGCAGAACGTACTCGGTAGTTTGTCGCTGTCTACTGGTTTGACACCGAGCCACAATCGTGCGGAGTGCGATTGTGGCTCATTCATAATTAAAAATGTCCTGTGACAGCAATGATGACAAACAACCATGTATTTTCAGCATACATAACTTGATACAAGTCCACAGCTTAGAAACAATGACATTAATATAATTTGTATAGCACCAGTACACTACAGAGCCTGATGACAGAACGGCACTGGTAGTACTCACAGCACTTAGCAAGAGAATACTCAACGTAGAGCTTTCAAGCGATTAATTTTTTTAATCGCGTGTTAATCGCAGTTTTAACACACATTTTGTTCGTTACATTTTCCAGTATGCTTGTGTTCCAATTGCAGGTAGATGTTGTCGGCCTGTCAATTGCTGGTGAACTGTAGTCTACTCTTAGTATTTACTACGAACTAAAGTGACTGATTAGTTCAGGTCACTGAACTTATTGACAATTGACAATTATGCAGTCTTTTGAGTTCTCATTCATTTAACATCGAGAAATGTTTGATTTTGGGACATTTGTGTTCGCTGTTGGCACCGCTGATTTGTGTAATTCTTTTTCTGCACTAACATTTTAACAGCATTAATTTTTTAACCGCAATTAATTCTCAAAACAACAACTTTAAACAACAACCAAAATTTGAAAGTGAGTTACAACCTTCAGCAACGACACAAAAAAAACACTTCTAACACAGATATAGCAGTCAAAGATACACTGGCTACTGACCCTGGCAAGTCATCTGCACCCAAAGAAGAGCTGAATGGTGAAATACTATTGCTAGATGTGTCCTGTCGAGAAAACAGACCATCGTCTGTGTGGCCAGCTGGCTTGCTCAAAATATTTGTAGAATGCCGCTGCTCTGGTAGGTCCATAAGAAAGTTGTTGCCTGTGGCTGCACACATCATTAACAGCAATGTAATTGAACACAGCATGACAATGGAAACTTAAATTGCAGTGTAACCACTCATATGACGATACCAATGCCATCTTGCTATAACATAAAGCAAAAAAACACTGCCCACATAATTAGGTTACTAAAATGCTCACAAAAAAAGTTAGAAACATTTACTGTCATTTATCACAGTGCAATATTCTGTGATATGGTCAAGACCCCACAATTTTACCCATAATGTCAAAATGTCAGTTGGCGAACAGGGCTCAATGCCCCACTTGATGCATCACGGGTGATTTAGAATGTCTCTATCATACATCCATAGTCAAGTACATGTATTGGCTCAGTCACAGTAAATGAGTAGAGTATAACGATGAACTCGACACATAACAGGCTCTCCAGGCAGTAGACTGCACTGGTAGTGACAATTAAACACAAAATATGCAAAAACACAAAAAATGACCATGGTTAAGAAAAATATGCAAAATACAAAAGTAAACTAAAACACAAGTGCGTCAGTAAAACTGACACAAACCCGCCATTCGCATTCCAAATAGCTTTTCCACGGGGCACAGATTTCGCAGGGTTTCTACAGGGAGGGTCAAAAAGTAGAGACCTACAATCGGAAATTT
>Ga0209149_1000356_pt1 | contig 18827 bp, 8 predicted proteins | sample WorMetTyACAVOLI2_FD_187423 | JGI IMG/M metagenome (GOLD analysis project Ga0209149, IMG submission 187423) | Marine gutless worms symbiont microbial communities from Max Planck institute for Marine Microbiology, Germany - Olavius algarvensis... ... | reverse complement strand
CGTCGTACCATAAACAACACTCACTGTTCAACGACAAATTTCAATCGTTTCGGCATTGCTACTGGGATTTATATTGAGTTTAATTAATTCATGTACTTGTAGTTAGAGCATGCACAATAGTAGCCTTGTAGCGATCGCGCAATATTTTGGACCAATCCGCACATCTGTCCTATATGGCAATCGGAAAAAAAATTAACACTGAAGCTGTAATCCGCCGATTCGATTCGAGATTCGATTCGAACGGAAATTTCCGATTGTAGGTCTCTACTTGTTGACCCTCCCTGTAGAAACCCTGCGAAATCTGTGCCCCGTGGAAAAGCTATTTGGAATGCGAATGGCGGGTTTGTGTCAGTTTTACTGACGCACTTGATTTGGTTGTGTTTTGAGTAAATATACTAATAATTGATTACGTTAAAAGTTTTTAAATTGGCTTAGAAACAGTTGCGCGGTTTTTAAAACAACAGTAGCGGCTTGACGCACCTGAAACAGCGCAAGTCTGAATCCCCCAAAAAACTGGATCCTACGACATTGTGACAATTGCTGCCTTTCTGGCGAATAAAGATGTTTATAATTGCTCTCCGCCATACCTTGCTGACCAGCTGCAGCCGGTGGCAGCCTTGGAGTCACGCAGAAGGCTGCGATCCTCGGCCTCGGCCAGACTGGACATCCCGAGGGCGCGACGGACCACCATAGGCGACCGTGCATTCTGTGTCGCTGGTCCTCATGTAGAACAGTTTGTCATCATCGACGCAGAATGCACCTTCGTTGCCTGTATTTAGGCGGCAGCTGAAATGCGAACTTTTCCGTCGCTGTTACGACTTGCGCTAACTGATACACTGTTTTAATGACTAACCCACAACCGTCTCTTGAACTTATTAACTTTGTATAGTGTCTTAGCAGTTAGTCCTTAACGATACGCCACTCATTATTTTCTTGTTTAATAATTGATTAAAAGCCTTGTCTTGGCGACATGTACAGAAGCGCGGTATGACATCTCAGGCGAACATCATCAGTGTGAAACATGCTCACGGTCGCACATTCATTGGCCGTTTCACATTTCCCCTATCACTTGGCCTGGTGCATGGCAGTATGTAACCTGCGGTTACCGCTGTAAATCACAGTGCCATTAACGTTAAACTGGCCGTAAACCGCAGAATTTATAGTGATGCGACAGATCAACCGGGCATTATCGCGTTACGATGGCACCTAACTGACACAACGACCCATCACTAGCGTCAAAAACTCATCAACGGTGTTAGTTCTGGTGACGGGTAGATAACTGCGGTGATATAGACAAAGTCTACCGATGCACGGTGTCAACAACTGTATGACGATGTGGAACCAACAGCTATAGCTTGGACTGTGACAGATCGAGAACAGATGTCGACGGCTGAGTGAGGATTCAGTGTAATTCAACTCCACTAACTACCAGGTCACGCCGTACGTTGGGCTCCTAAGGTTTTACATCAACAGTCAAGTACCCCTTCTTTCTGTCACCGCCGAGTTACCAACGCCATCCTCCCAGACGCTGGTCACCATTCCGTCACAATTCCAGCATCACACCTAGTCCCCACATTGTGTCACGGCTCGGCGGCTCGTCTAGCTAGCCTCAGGGGCGTCGAAGAGCGAGTCGAGACGGACACGGGCGACAGAAGACGGCGGCACGGTGGGTGGTCTGCCGTCAACGACGCCACGCCGGCCTTGACACTTGTCACCGACGTCATGTCAGGTCATGGACAACGACGACGTCAACAGACGTCAGTCGCCGTGACCTTAATGACCTCGACAGACAGCTCAATGACGTGAGACCAGCGATATCATCAGCCAGTCAACCGTGACACGGTCACGTGACACCGACCACGTGACACCGACCAGTCGTTCAGTTTCATTCACTGTCGTCGCCTCATTTCAATCAATTTTCATTAGCGCTCCGTCATAAACGCATTAATCATTACAGAATAAAGTGTGCAGTTTTCCCTAAATTTTGAGTAGGCCTATACATCATATTTGTTCGTTATGTTGCTGTTAGTTGGTAATACATTTGTATGCTTCATTCGTACGTTATATGCACTGTCACATGTCATATATAGCCTACGTTATTTAATTAAGTTTGACTAAGTTCGCTATTATGTTCTTTCTTTCTTTTTTATTGTTGTTGTGCTACCATTAATATGGTGAATAAAGATTTACATTAATACATGTAATAGCCACATGGCGGCTATTTTGAAACGATGACGTCACAAGTCCCACAGGTTATATAGAGTTGTCTGCGTTGTCGTGCTCTGTTGATAGTAGACTAGGTGCGTGCCAAGAACATGTAGGCTACTGTGAAGTGGACTGTTGCGTCAAAAGTTTGGACAATGCAGCTGCTAGTACAATACAACTTTTTTCAGACTGTTGTTATTTGACTGGTACAACATAACTCGGTCAAGAATGCTACCGCAGATGCTGGATAGAAATCTGGTCGTTCAATATCGCGCATAAACCACCCACAGCTTAATTCGCTGATAAATGGCAGTCTGGTTTCAACGCCATCAGCCGTTTTTTACGGTTTTTTTACCAGCACATGTTACATGTGCCACGCGTCGACGTTGGCGCATGCAGTCTGTATATTAGCTTTCTCACTCGACACGCTGTATTCGGTCCGGACCATAGACGCGGCAAGTAAGTAACACGATGAGGTTACGATTATGGGTTCATATGGCTTTCGGTCTAATTCGGTTGATAGACGGACCGGATTGTGGTGTGGCTGATCGGATTTCGACTGTCATTGATACCGAGTCGCCGTCAGTCACGTTCACGCTTCGCACAATACACTCTGTCCCAAAAAAATGCCAGCCACGCTATACTTCGTATGTTGTATCATATTTAAGTAAAATCATTAGTCCAATATTTTTTGTGGCAGGTTACATCTCATATTAAATTTTAGTTAAACATTATTAGTTATCACGTTCAACTTGAAAATTCCTTTTTTGATTTTCGAATTTCACAAGGTAGCGTAGCAACATATTGCAGGTGAGGTGGAAAATTTTGTGATGCATACATACACAGAGAATTTTCTTACGAATCAATTGGTTTGTAAAGTTATTAACAAACATCAAGTGGCTAACTTTTTGAGACACAAGTGTATTTGAGCATCATCATCATCATCAATCATCCTCGCGGCTTCCGCAGCACGAAGCAAAATGCACGTAGCGTTGATCAATGCACAGCGTCGAATTTCAACGATAAATTAATCAACTAATAGCTGTTAAAATCAATCCATTAATAACAGCTTTTTACGTTCGATTGCTCAACCAAATTACGTTTCGTATAGTTGTAAATAAGACTGCAGGCAGAGGCAGATTATGTCGACATCTAACGTAACAGATCAAAAGGAATTTTTTCAGCAGATTCGCGCACCTGCCGAGCACGAGCAGAGCATCTTGGAGGAGAGTAGTACCAATTCGACTCAGTACTCGGTGCTGCTGGTGAGGCTGAAGTCGTTTCCTGTATAGTGAGGCAGTACCCGGTACGGCGTATACCACACATTACTGCGTGGTCGGCGTGGTCGGACCAAAGTCGATCTGGATCTGCCTGGCCGTCGATTGTCGAGCGCCACACCCCCGGCGACGATCCGTCCGCAGCGACACGCTCCAGGAAACTCCACGTCGAGAAACCGCCGACGGCGTCGGGACACCCTGGCGCTTTCCTCGTGAGTTCTGGATTGAAACGAGTTGGTCTGAGCGACCACACAATGTCGTGGTCTGGGCGGTCAACAGTACAGACTGGGCCTGCGATGGCGTGACATCGAATAAAGTAACGAAGAAGACTGGAAATAACAACAACTGGAGAAATATTGTCCATAACCCTCAGACCGACGATGACTAAGTAAAAGTAAAAGTGGTGTCGGGCACAGCAAACCGACCCCACGCCCCTTTGCAGAGCGCTACCACCTGGCAAATTTAATGACATGATGCCAGATGCATTGTTCGTCCATGCTGAATGTTTCATGACCATAACTTTAACCGTTTTAACGTAACGCAATAACAACGTTCATCGAGACATCGTGCGTGACAAACTCAGGTGAGCAACAACAAAACAAAGCCGGTTATGACGGCGTCGAGGTAACAAGGCAAAGACATTTTATCGAAGGACAAGAGACGCAGCGGCAGATCCGAGTACAATGCGTCAGAATTTGTCCAATCAAATCAGTCGCTATTGACCTTCACGTTCGGAACACTTGTTACATCACGTCCTCGCGATGCCTCGACCTGGAAGAGTTCAACTGCGGCAGGCGGTCACGTTATTTAGTGATCACGTGGTCGTTTTACATTGTTATCCATCCGTTTATCCACGAAACAACAAGTGGCCGTAAGATGCGCCTAACTCACTCGAATCTCAAAAGTGGGGCCGGCCCAGATCCCAAGTCAGGGGTCACCATAGGGGTTGAAAATGGTACCGTTGAATTACCGGGGTAGGGTTTGCTATTCGTGTTCAGTATTATCTATAGGCCTAGTATTATCTAGTATTATCTATCGGCCTCAGACATACCCTTTAGCCACAATTTACGAGCGCGACCAACCAACGACCAACGAACCAACAACGTCACGTCACCGTCTATCGCAAAATGTATCTCTCACTAGTCAGTGAGGTGTATAAAAAAATGCTATATTCCACGACATACTTGTCCCTCCGATAAGAACACAGCTTGGTCGACGCTGCAGTTCCGGCCTCTGAAACGTGCTTCTGATTCGTCTTCGTTTTCCAGTCATCACTGTTCAGCACAGTTCACAGCTGCGTTGAAAACCCATCTCTTTCCATATAGGTACGGACACCTCTCAGTTAACTTACTTAACTACTTACTATAGTCCACACATTCCTTTACAACTCACCTGGAGCTAGATGAGGACCAATCGACTCGTAATCTCTACTGTTCGACGCCGACTTCAATGCAAGTCGTCCCATTCCAGTCCACGACCCATGCACCAATCCGTCTCACCCTGCTGGGCCGGTGACGGCACGCAACAAGCGAGCAGTATGGCCGCACGGATAGGATTTCGTACAGAGCACGAACCATGACGACATATACGGAGTGCAGAAAACACGCCTCCAGACATCAATACGGACGATGCAGCAAACTCTAGTAAGCAACGCGGGTTTCTTAGTTAACCTTTGGAACGCATACGAACTTCCGCAGCGAGCAACGCCTGAAAAACACGTTGCCACTTTCGCCAAAGTAACTCGAAATGTACCTGTCTGTCTGTATAGCGCACAGTACATCTGGTCTCGTCGGATGAACGTGCGAGGTATAGACCCCCAACTTCCCAAGCCGCCGCCGACAGCCGAATTCGCCGCCGAATTTCGGAATTTTTGTCCGCCGAAAATCCTCCGAAAAAATACGAATATTCGAATAATAAACTGAAATCAACACTCCAATAAGTGACTAGCGTATTAGTTGAAGTGAATCATTCTCGTGAATTCGATACTTCTTGTGATTACACATAGACGCAGGTTTTGTAGCATCAAACAAATGTATCGGAGACGATACGAAAGCCGCCGCTCGTCAAAGCCTAAACTGCATTAAAAACAAAAATAAAATAAAATATGGCGAAAAACGATTTTCAATATGGCGGATGGAATTCTTACACCCTGCAATGTGGCATGTGGTTCTGTAATCGTGACAGTGAATTCACCAAGTGGCAGTACCCTGCAATGTGATACGTGGCTCTTGGATGACATGCCGCTGAATTCGCCCAAACGTCCGCCATATTGGAATTCTACATCTGGTTTCGATTTCGACCACATCACCGCAGTCAACATGTCATTCTGCACCAGTCTCCAAAATTTTATCCAAATCGGACCACCCTCGGCAGAAAAAATGACGTCATGTCGATTTTCAAGATGGCGGATCTCAGCCATCTTGGATTTTAGGGATCTAATAATGGGTTCTTTGAAAAGCCCAATTACCTAACTTCCTATAGGTCGTCAATAGAGACCATAGCTCTAAATTGCTTAATTTTTTTTAGAAAATCGCGTTTATTTGCATTTTGGCGACAGACAGACAGACTAACAAACAAACAGATGGACAGCATCGTTGCACTAAACTGCTCTCGCTGTCGCGAGCGGCGGCTTTACAAACAGACAACAACAAGTACATCACTCACGTTGGCAGTCATTTCAGTTTAAGTTCAACAGCTCGGCCAAAATTGTTTGTAATCAGCCGAATCTTAGCCGAAAGTCTTTTAGTTTATGCGATAGTTCGGCTAATCCGAATATCAGCCGAATTTTTTCTCCAGCCATCCGTATTTTTCAGATTGCAGATTGGGGATCTAGCGAGGTAGCTTTAAGTAGACCTACGGCAAGATTGTGTTTGCTGACTTTCTTGCATTATCATAAACGTACTTTTCTGTCTGTACGTTACTGGCAAGTTTTACAAACATACTGATTCACCACTCACACGATTACATTAGCTTCAAACACAGCTGAAGCGAACTTGCGACACATGTTACGGGGATCATAATGCTGAGTCGCTGACAATGGGTTATTTGCGATAACAGTTTCGTGATCTATGTAAACTTTTCCTCAACATACGGTTCAGCTACTGTATGTTTTAACTACAAACAGTCGGGAGTAATCATACTTGTTTGGAACAGAACAGCGTATCAACAGTCGGCATGTTATATTTCGATCGCTTCGTCCGACTGCGACGTATCGTTAAGTCCTCGACCATGACCCACTGCAGCTCTGATCTTCAGTGCCGTTAACGGTTTAGAGTGCAAAGATTATAATAATATGCAAATTTAAACGCCAACTATACAGAGGCGCTATAGTGCCACATCGAATAATATGAAGTTGGTACACTGACCGTTGATGGGTGGGCTGTTACATTTGGTACAGCGAGGAGGGGCCTGGGCGGGTCCACAGCTTGCCCATCCTCGCTGTAGCAAATGTAACAGTCCACCCATCAACGGCCAGTGTACCAATCACCGTATTGCTGTATAATGGTCAGTTGCTCTGCGGTTTTAATGTACCCATTAGGCCTACATGGTTAAAGGAGCTGACGTGCAGACGATAGTTACGTCACTGCGCTACGCGCTGGCAAAGTACGTTCTTCTGAGGCCAGCAGCATATTGACCTACCTGCGACGTCCCTAGCCTATTGGCTATTTGTAGAAGCACCTGCTAACATAACGTCGGCAGAAAAGCATCGCACTTTGTAGCACAAACACGATTAACTCGTAATTCGTCGTCTGCAACTCGTCATCTCCGAACCAGACAGTGCGGCTTCGCCCTCGATCGTCGGCCGCAACTCGCAGACCTATCAACTGCTGCGACTTTCAAGCTTAAAGCCCAATACACACTCAACTCAACTGAAAATCACAGTTGGGTTGAGTTAGGTTTTTCGCTGGGCATAACGCACAGCGACAGACTAATACTAGAACGTCAGAGACATTATATCACCACCTGTGTGCCGCAGTGCACCGGAATGCAGCCATCATTTTCGAACTCGTTCGAGCTTTTTACCATATCTTGTTCCCACAAAAATTTCATGATGATTTCTCGAACGATTCAAGAGTTATCGTGTTAACAGAAAAACAAACAAACAAACACACCCACAAGCAGACACAACTGAAAACAAGCCACCTCGCTACGCTGTCGCTGCACGGGTGGTAACAAGGCTCTGCACCTGGGGCTTTCCCGCTGTGCCGAATGTCTCAGTCCAAGCGCCAGTGCTCCAGTCATCACCAAATGAATCACTGAGTGTACAGTACACTCTCGAAGGTGTTAAACTTGTCATTTGCCAACAAATCTGACAAACAATGTCATGACGCTCTAGAGTGCTCCATCACCACTGGCAAAATACCGTCAGTTTTCCGTTCTAACAGCTTTTAAACTGTTTCTTTTCCGGCCAGAAAATAAGCAAAGTAAATTATATGAATCAATGGTTTGTAATGCATTGCCATTTTAACGAGTGGACAACTTCTGCTTTGGCTCGTATAGACTGTTGGTTTTGTCTAGCTTTAGAGAGACACGCGTTTAGCAACAGAACGATGAAGTATAGAGCACACACACATGGTATGTCAATGTCGGTCGCAGGTGTTGGGCGAAACAATGAGTCATTGTGCGTGCTTCAACTGTTCCACATAGCAACGTCATTGCCGAGAATAAACAGGCCGCAACTTCAACATCATCATCAGAACAGCAGCAGCAGCAGCAGTAGCAGCAGCAGCCGACACAAGCCATAAGCCGACACAAGCCGACACAAGCACCGACTCGGTGCACAAGCGACCGTCAGTCAAAACAGCGCCATAGGCCTGTCATGAATGACTGGCTCACCACGCAGTATCTACCAGTACGACGCCAAGACGAGACCTCGTAAACGACCAAGTTCCTCTGATGTCAATCAGTTTTATAGTTTCTGCGCAGATGTTGTATATGCAAATAAGATGGACTAACGATCGAACAGAGAACTAACAGATACTGTCGTCGATGAACAGAGTGGATGGTGCAGTGCCAGATGGCACAGCGTGTAGTTGTAGTCGATATCATCGGACGCAGCTGGACAATGTCACCTCGATCTGCGGACATTGACCCATGTGTGATATTGACGACGATTACAGTAACGATAAACTTGCAACATTGACATTGACATTTGATCTCCTGACATCAAAACTGCACCACGAGTTACACACGTCATATGTGGCCCTTTCGTCAAAAACGTCCTACGAATTTTCGGCAGTTTTTGCCCCGCGATGCTAAAAGCGCGGCCTATGCCATCATGGCCATGTGTCTGTCCGACCGTCTGTCCGTCTGTCCGTAAAAAAGGTAAAGGAAGTGGATTTATATAGCGCCTTTATTGTAGTACATGTACCTCACACTCAAGGCGCTCAGGTACGGATCACACAGTGTTACCTGCAAATTACACCGTACCTGTCTCTACGTCGTAAGCATTCACCAGATGGCGCATCCCTAGACTGAAGTTGCGGACATCTAATTGCAGCCTGCTACTCATTTATCTACCCCGAAAGGATGAAAGGCTGAGTCGGCCTGGTTTTGTCACGTTCGTGTATTCTGTCGAAATGAATAAACACATATTCACATTTTTTTTCACCGTCGAATAGCCAAACCATTCTAGTTTGTCCACATCAAACGTCATGGCGATATTCCGACGGGGGCGGCGAATGCAGGTGGGGTAGGCAAAAATCGCGATTCTCGGCCAATATCTGGCTATCGGATCGATGACTGCTGGACGTGCGAGCAACAACTGCGATGGTCGACCATGCAGTTTACCACACAGACCGCCACGCATCAGTAAAGCTTGTTTATCACAACCAGCATGGACGACCACGACAAAGAGAAGAGAAAAGAGCAGAAATTAATTGTACGCACAGGTAAATCTGAAGTCGTACACTCGAAGTAACCAATAACAGAAGATTGCGCTCGGCGTATTGTACTATACGACTGGCAGACACGAAGCATCGCGCGTCTTCTCTGCGACAGCAGAGCACTTGTTTTGTTATAAGCTGAAGTGGACAGACAGACAGATGTCATGCAATGCGTAATGCATCCTTCTACTGGAGGGCCGCATAACTACACAAACTATTGTGGCAAAGATCGTTTAACCTATCAGCAAGTGCAAGTCATGCCAACTTCCACGTCGTCATTAACTTATGCATAGCAAATACGCAACAAAAACGATCAAATCACTGACGCAAAAGTCAACAGAAATAATGAGGCCAATTGTACTGATTTAAGTATTTTTTTTTTAAATTTTACTTAACAGAAACCATGAAAAGTGAATTACACGTTTGAAAGATGTCAAGAATAAAACAAAGTCGTCTCACTTTATAGGCCACCCTGTCCAATGTTAAGTAGTGGTCACAAGTACGACTGTAGCACAATACGTCCTCATACGAGTACACTCGACCTTTTGTGTTAACTCGTTGTCGTACAGGCAGGTCCTTATACAGCACTCGTAAACGGAGCTCGTACGACATGGTACGTCGTACCGTGTAGTCGTGACATACGTGTGAACAGGGCTTTACGTGTCGACTGACGGCCTGCACGTCGGTGAGAAACGTGATTTGTTGGCAAAACGACGAAAGACGCACGCACGCACTGACGCTTGCGTCCAGAGACTGTGACGTCGACATGCAACGGACCGTAATTAATTATATACGCAGCCAGTCGCTCAGCGCCATTATAGCCCGTCGTGTCTCGACAGTGCACGCAACTAGGCTACAATTGCACTAATTACACATGCAGACTGGTGGTTCACACGGCACAGCTATGACATCGATAGTTGTTTTTTTGGGGGTAAAATCGCAAAAAAATATGTACACTACGTAGGCTACTGAACTTTTTATCGGAGTGAATAGGTTTATAATACGTCCAAACTTCTTTTGCTACTGACCAAGACAAGTGATGCCAGGCATAGTAAACCTCGCCCCGTGTGCCACTGCAGGGTGCTGCCATCTGTGGAGTTCAATGGCATGATGCATGAGCCACTGCCCATCTATAGTGTATTGTGAAAGTTTCATGAGTCACGACGACAGCTGCAACGGTTTCTCGTAACGTTGCATGATAGCAAACATCGTTAGAAAGTTTGCAGCTACAAACAGCGTAACAAAGCTACGCAAGCGACTCAAAACACTACATCGCGGGGCGGGTAAACATTGCATACGCTCGGTCACTCACATACAGTCACTGATACGAGACGTCTTCAAGCATATTTCCTACACCGAGTATCAGTCAAATATACCGTCCACTTCCACTATCCGGCTTCTTGGAACGAAAATACATGCAGTACATACAATGAATTATACGCTGCCATGCACGGAGCAGCGCTTTCAATTACAAAGACGGATTGCCAATCGTATCCAGGAAGGTATAACGTTGCCACTAGGTATACAAGATAGGCTTGTATGCTGCAAAAAGGCGCCGTCGGCAGTTCAGGTGCCTGGAACTTGTGAAATGTACCGAAACTGGCAATGTCCCGAGGTAGCCTAGTGGTACGTAGATCACGTGATCTATTCCGGTATGAACGACGCCAGTGCGTGCACGTACACGAGATCAAAAATTACACTTCACGCACATGCATACACTCACGTCGGCGTTCATGTTTCTACTCTCGACAGCGCGCCCGTGCTTGCTTTGACCGCACGCAAAGACCCTCTGCACTAAATACGCTATCGGCATTTTACTTACTATTTTTGCTCCGGTAATTACGTTCTGGACAGTGGCGCAGCAAGTGGCCGAGGTGCCATGTGAACGTCAATACGAAGCACAAAGTTTCTAACGCCGACAAATAAACTTGCACTTTTGTTCCTGAACTTTCCCGTGCTGGACTTTCCCCGTGCTGCCGTTGACCAGTAAATACGTACCAGTACTTGACTAGGGTGTGTGTGGGGCGGGGACGAGGGCAAATCTTTTTGCTCGCCCAGAAAACTTCGCTACGCCCTGTCTGAAAATAGTGCACTCGTCACAGAGTTGAGTTCACGACGAAACACGATCAATGCGGTGCAGGTTTATACGCAAACTGTTGCCAAAGTCTAAAAGCATCTGTCGCCGCCACACAGACGCACGGTAGACAGACTGGTGGCATTGTTGGTCTAATGGTCACGGCGTCATGTGTCACAGGTTCGACTGCCGGCCGTTTCACTATCACGTAACGACCTTGGGTGAGTTGTTCAAAACGTGCTTCTGTCAGCTTCGGTCCCAAAGCTCGTATCGTGTACCGGACTATACTTATCTTTATACACAGGTGCAACACAGAGCATTTAACCCTTTAACGGGCACATTAAAACCGCAGAGCAACGGACCATTACACAGCAGTACGGTGATTGGTACACTGGTCGTTGATGGTTGATGGGTGGGCTGTTACATTTGGTACAACGAGGAGAGGCCTGGGCGAGCTGCGGCCCCGCCCAGTCCCCTCCTCGCTGTACCAAATGTAACAGTCCTGAGCCCACCCATCAACGACCAGTGTACCAACTTCATATTATTCGATGTGGCACATACCGGTGCCCATTATAGGGTTAACGTAGCCGTTAAAACACGTACGATACGATACTGCCGCGACGAAAGTGAAAACTAACTATGAAGCAAATCGACAGCAAACCTCGCCTCACGCCCAATGCACGGCGCTGCCACCTGGCAAATTAATGGCATGATACTACAGCTGTTATCCGGCTACGTTGAAAGATTTACGACGACAGTTGTAATCATTTTTGCGTAATGAGGTAACAGACTTGCTTGATATATTACAAACATCGTTAGAGTTTATAAGCACACGTTTATAAGCATCGTTATAAGCACAAGCACAAGTGACCAAAAACAACATCTCGTCGGTGACGATGTCACAAGATAAACGCGAAAACACAAATTAATTCAAGAGAAAGTGTAAACGGTCTGTGTATAGGCATTCCGATGAGTACAGGGGCCCGACTCACAAAAATATCTTAAGATTTATCTTAAGACTGTCTCAAGATCTTTTGTAAATCGGGCCCCATAAGTCAGTGGTGGGCAGGATCAGTGGAAACGCTACATTAGAACGTGAGTTTTAAAACAGGTTTTATGCTAAATGCGATCGGTGCACGCCTAACTGCAAACTGCAGCGTTTTATATTAGTGAACGACGAACGTTGAAATTTAAAAACGATAAGTACTTACTTGTTTGTTTCAGACGAGTCGTTGACGGTGCTCATCGTCGCAGTTTTAGCCGATCAGGTAGACCACGAAGCTCAGGTAGACCAGGTATAGCTCAGGTAGACCGAAAACGAGCGAAGACACTCGCCATCGTGTTTTCAATGTCACTATCGAACGCTATATTTCACGTCGACTCTAATGATCCCGACTTCTTTCTTTCATAATCCATAACCTCTCACTAAATCTGCAACAGTCACACGATTTAATATTAAAGGCGTGCAATAAAATAGTGCAGCAGCCCTTTAGTGGGCAATAAGTTTCACTGTAAAAACAAGAAGCTCGGCTGTCGCAGAGAAGCCGCGCGATGCTCACTATCGTTGGAAATTTTACTACGTCTCTCCAGGTCATTCGCGGTTATTACAGATGGCACAATACGACAGATCGCATGTGTTCCTATTGGCGTCCCGTAGTAACTATGGCTCTATCTTGTATCATTTCTGAGACAAAGCGAGATATTGGTCGAAAATCACTATTTTTCATACCTCACCTGCATTCGACGGCTCGACGCCCCCGTTAGGAGGTCCCCGTTGGAATATTGCCATAACGTTCGATACGGTAAAACTGGAATGGTGGATATATCAATGGTGAAAACGTTTGAGAATTTGTGTATTTGTTTCGATACAATACACGGACGTGACGTCACAGACAGACGGACAGACGGACAAACACCGCAAGACGGCATAGACTAGCGTCGCGCGGCAAAATAACAGTCTCTTGACTGACAGATAATCGAAAGAGCTTCCCAATTTTTGTACTGAAGCGCAACTTGAGAGCAGCGAGAATGATGCTTACATAGCACGTGTGTCGCTGACGGCGACGGATTATACAGGACACCGTTGAAACTCTGCCTGCCTGGAAAATGTTTTTTGTTCTTTATTAACTGCTGTCATACTACTGGCGAATAAAGTTGGTTAAAATTCGATAATTAACGTCAACGCACGCGCGATAAGAATCATGGGGTAGTTTGAAGATAAGTATAGGCGCAATCCCTGTTCTCCCTTTTTAGTGTCAGTTATAGCATAAACCGTCATAAAATATTATAGTACTTATTCAGTATTATACCGCCTCGTGGCCGGGTCGGTTAGGGTTCAGCAGTAAGGGTTAGTGCCAGTTATAGCATTGTTATAGCATTGCGCCTACTTATCTTCATGTGCCCCGAATCATGACTCAAATTATTTAGAGTCCGATCAGACCTGAGATTGTAGCCCACGACAACTATACTCTCTGCTCTCCCCTCAGTTAAGTGGCTGTCAAAGACGAAAAGAAAAACACGAGGCGGAATGTTTCCGTCAACAAATGCTACGTCGATTTGTTCACCTGCGACCGACGCCGGTCGTGTCGAATGACGTCGCGTGACGTCACGCCTGACATCAAAGCGAGACGCCGCCACGACGTACGCGCGCCGCAGACAAGAAGGTCAAACGTCGAACGACGAGCGACGAGCAATCCGCTGAACGTCTGGAGAACAGCTGCTGTAGATGACGCGATCAATCCACCAACGACGCTGAACTGGCGACGTCGACGCCGTCTCAGTGTCCAGCCAAATACGTAGAACCTCCAAGACGAAGCGCTGTTGGTGGTCTACAAGTCAGTTACTCGTCCTTAGACGCGCGCAAGACGAGGCGTCATCTTCTCGGCATGGCATCGGCGTTGACACGAGCTCGACGCCGTGTGTGTCGCATGTAATAAGCTGACTCCGCGAAGCGTAAACTCCGTGGACCATCCACCGCTGAGCGCTGCCGTAGTTTCAGAGGTCCGCGCGTTCCTTTGACCGACAGCGCGAGTGGAGTAGTGGAGTAAAGCGTAGGCCGGCAGGACACGACTGGACCACGCCACGCCGGTCTGATGTGGCCGAACGGCTCGCCGAGCGATAAACACGCCGGTACGACGCCGCCGGTCCACAACGCAACGCTGTTTACATGCACCGAATTTATCCGCCGAATTATCGTCATCTTTATTACACCGAATGGCAGCATAAAAACACAAAGCACGCAGCAGTAGAAACGTCAAAACACAAAGAAAAATAGGTTTATGAATCGGCTCAGTAATCCTGAGACAAACCGCTAAGATGATGTAGACGACAAATTTTCATACCGTAGTGATGATGTGTAACTACTCTACAGAGATAGGCCTAGCCGAGACAATCGAAAATGAAAATGCCGATTCACGATTAACCACGAATGTACAGAGTATTCTTAGCCTGGCCACACGGACTTTTGTATGCATTAAATGTCACGAGTGTATGTGTGTGCAGAAAGGAAAAGGCAATGACGGCACTGCATCTACCTCTCAGAGTGATTGATGGCGAAACGATTTTCATCGACAAGTGCAGTATGCCGCCTTAAATCGCGTGAGATTCATTAGAAATAGATTTTTTAATGAAATTACTTAGATCAGTTAATAATGAAAATTGTAAATGACTAACATAATACTGTCGTCGATGAACAGAGTGGATGGTGCGGTGCCTATCAAATAGAAAAGAGATTTAAGAGAAGCGATAAATATGAAAAAAGTTGTACAACACGTAATAGTTGTAAACTGATGAAATGCTTGTTTACTGTTACTTCAGTATATTTTATTGCTACCGAATTTCACCGTGCCAAATGTCACGTTTATCGGGGCAGAGATATGGAAATACAGCTCCCAAAAACGGTCAAAAATTGGAATTTTGCCCACAAATTTGCACAATTTTACGAAATCATTTATCGTTATACTTAGTAGTTAATTTAGTTAAGTATATAATTGCTATCAGTTGTGTGTTGAGATAAACAGTTCAACAAAACGTCGTCGTACGACGGCTCTACGAATGGCGCGATGTAGAAACAGTTTACACTCAGTGGCTAGTTAGTTCGTTCGCTCGCTAGTTCGCCGGCTCGCTACTTGGTGGCGCCACGGCGGCGGCAAGCACGCTTGACCGAAGAATGACCAGAAGTCCAGTAACTCCAGTCGGTTCGTCTTCACAACAGCCGCAGCCGGCGGACAAAAATATCCAGAACGAGAGGAAGATTGAGTGGCAGGAATGACTGAAGCAGGACGGACGAACACGTGGCGGAGTCCGCACCGACATCTGTGTCCGTACGCGCCGGTTGCACGCGTCAGACGAGCAGTTCTACATACAACTTCATTCACCACGTTTACTATACTATATGACTCACTATTTTAATGTTCGCATGAAAACTGGCAGGCAGCCTGCTCACAAATCGCGCACGCGGACAGACTGCGGATCCAGAGCTCCCTCGTAAAACTTGTTTGACTTTTTAAGACCGTCACTTGTTGCCGCTTCTTGAGAAATGTGGCGTGTACAGTGTGCACGGTTTCCGAGCATTACATGTATTCCGTATTTGTAGCTTAGGTCTCATTCTGATCAGTAACTCAAGAAATAAATTCACGTACATGTTTGCTTCTTCAGAAGTCCACGCACTACGGTTTCAACGTTACGTCGTATAGGCCAAAACTTTACGGATCATGAAAATATGAATCGATACCTCATCGAACTTATTAAAATCCGCGTATGAATGTGAGAAATAATGTCACAAGTTCACGACACAGTCGTTCGTTGTCTGCGTCGTGCTGCGACGTAAACCCAGAGCTGCTACCGGTGTCTTATATCAACTTATATAATTTCGTTTCACCAACACGTGGTGGAGTGAGACAAAAATAAATAAGATGTACAGAAAATAACAGACTTGTTGTACGTGCTACTTGTACTTGTACTCGCGACCAACTACTTGTTGCCAAGAGAATTTTCGTTGGATCCAAAAAGCATGTTTTTGACTTTTTTGACTTGTTTTCAGACTGACGTCGCAAAATATTTAATTTCATTTGTGGTCTGATTTATGATTTTGGTCTGATTGCAAACTGTGATGCATTGATCAGTGATTAAAGACGTCTGATAGAGCGCTACTTGAGAGTTGCGAGTGAAGTACTTGTACTTGTATACTTGCTGCTTGAGTACTGGTTACAAGTCTGGAAAATAAACAAATAAAATTACTACAGTGAATATGTCTATACGCTAAATCGATTGAATATGTCTGTGTTGCTTTATTTTAGAGTTTTTTTAGCTTTATATATTCATCTTTAATCATTATAAAGTTAAGGTAGCAAGAGACAATAAGAACTTAACTAAAACAGCAAAAAAAGAGGAAAAAGGTTAAACATAGCTTTACAACGCACCAATGATATTCTGGAAACGCCGTCTGAAAAAAGTACTGCATGGACAACTCACATCCAAACAGTGTTTCACAATAACTTACAATCTCCATGTTAGAAGTCTTAATTTCATTAAAAAAATTATTCAATAAATTAGAGGTGGCTACGCCTAGCCATATAAAACTGGATAAATAAGAAACTAGCAATTAAGCGCGACATCCTCGCCCCGGTTGCTTTCGCTAGATGGCGTTGCCAGCTCGATATCCTAGTTTCTGAATATTAATCCAGTTTGGCGAAAAATTTAATGACATGATCTCAGTACCATTGGCGATCTATTCTGAAAGTTTCATACAACAGTTGTAAGAAACAAAGTAAGAAACACGAGCAATCAAAAACAAATCCGTGTCGCCGGGCATTGCAAGGAATGAGTGTACGAGGTTCGTGTACAAGTGTTATACATTAATATACTCTCCGTTGTTAATCTCTATCTCCCGCAGTGTTAAAAGTCACCATACATCAACCCTGGGCGGACTGATGGTCAGTGTACACTGCAGTCCAGGGCGGCCAATATAGTTATACGCGGTCAAAGTATTCGCCAGTGACCCCACTTGACCTCTGCCCCACACCACAAGTCACGTGGGCTGTGCCTGATGATGGCGGCCTAGCTATCTCATGCAAATACGAAACTGCTGGCTAATGTAATGGATTTAAATGACGGCACGCACGCACGCCAGACAGACAGCTGCGGTTAGACACGAAGCACTGATGCTTCGTCATTTGACTAACGACCAATCTGAACAGCTCCTCGGCCAAGATAACTACTTAGCCTAGCGACAGTCTGGGTCTCAGTCTGCTCAGGCCTTCTGCAGTGTGCGCGTCCACCTGGACATGCAGTCCTCCTATAGTAGCATGCTGTGGAATCCATGACTTGGGCTGTCTATCTCATTGTATTTTAACCCCTGAAGGACGGTACAGCTTTGTAGTTGCCGTAGTTCAGTGAACAGGGGCCCGATTTTCGAAAAATCTTAGGAAGAACTTAGGAAGATCTTAGGAATTTCTTAAGACTTATGAAAATCTTAACTTGCTAACTTAAGAAAAACTTAGGAAATATTTACGACAAACTTAGGAAAAACTTGAGAATATCTTAAGATTTTTCGAAAATCGGGCCCCAAGATAATGAATATATTTGGAATATTTCAACTTGACAAACAGTTGTCAGTTTCCTGGAATGATGCTTTCAGGAGGATTTTTCATTTTCATCGCTGGGAAGCAGTCAAAGAACTGATATGTTTCTGTGAAGAACTTGATTTCATGCACATGTATAATTTGTGTCGTTGGAAATTTCTAAATAATGTAAACTTCTGGGGTCTTCGGTGGTTGGCCAATTTGTAGTTTGGCGGCTGGTTTGACGGCTTTCCCTATCCGGTGAATCCGGGTCGACCTGAGTGGTGGTAGGTCCAAATACGTGGGAAGCTACTGATGGCCACGGCCCAGGTGACGTACGTGTCGGCTGGCGAATGAGAATAGAAGGACTGGTCACTTGAGGCGACTGACTGGTCCAACTAACGTCGGCCATGGGCCTGGTTACTTCCAGCGGGTCTACTCCAGGTCTGGTGGGGAGGATCTCGGACGACCCCAGAACCTTACGAAACATGACCTCCGAGTCTGTGGACATTTCCAACGTCGAGGTCTCGGTACCTAGCCACTGGGTCTCGGGTACCCTGCCCAAAACTTCTAAGGCAGCGGCCGCTTCGAGGTCTCGAAGATCGGAACTAAATTGAGCCATAGCAGTGGCGGAGGTATCGCTCGATACAGACTTATTCGCGAGCCCGGGCGGCGAGGCAGAACTCGCCATAGATCCCGTCGCCTGGATGGAGTCTGTAGTGCGTGTAGTGTCTTTAAAATACTGGTCGGCCATGATAGACAGGTGAGGATAGACGGAACGAGGACGTACCGTTACTCTGGCGGAGGCAGAAACTGTCGCAACCGA
>Ga0209149_1000355_pt1 | contig 18834 bp, 13 predicted proteins | sample WorMetTyACAVOLI2_FD_187423 | JGI IMG/M metagenome (GOLD analysis project Ga0209149, IMG submission 187423) | Marine gutless worms symbiont microbial communities from Max Planck institute for Marine Microbiology, Germany - Olavius algarvensis... ... | reverse complement strand
GACCGGTGCAATAACAGCACTAGTTTCTTTAAGTATCCGAGGAGATATACTGTCATGTCCAGTTGATTTAGTTACATCCAAATTGTTTAGTAGTTTTAAGACACCTGGTTCAGTAATCTCAAAATCAGGCATCAATGAAGAGGCTATACTAACTGATGGCAGAGTACTCAAATTTTTGTGTGTAAATACTGATGAAAAATGTGTAGCCGAGATAAGCTGTCATTCAGTTTTGTCAGGGGACAGGATTCGACAATGTGAGACATCGTCTGGGTGACAATGTGAGACATCGCCACAAGGACACAGATCAGTGTCTGTAAGTCGCCATTTCCTTCTGCAGGTACCGCAGTGTCCCTGTTCCATGCGAAAACAGTTAAGCAGAGATCACTGTTGCCGAGGGAGGTCAAAACCCGGTTGCCAGATTGTGGGGTCACACACTAGGTGAGAATTGACTACCTGGCTTCAAAGCACAAAATAGATTGTAGACTAGAACATGTACTCATCACTACGACATCGATTACATGTAAGCTGAAAGCCACCTTACAGTTGTTGATAATGTTATCAGGGTACCTGCAGTTGTTTTTGTTCAGAAGGTTGGCTACGCTGGACTCGATGTTTTCATAGTTGATGCTAAGGCAAGATCAGTAAAAAATCTAAAGGTAACATACTCTGAAAACTGATAAATGAGATCCTCATACATGAATCAGCCAAATTTCTTTTTCCATTTTGGCTGACTAAGTAAAAAATGGGCTCAGATTTGGGCTAGCCATATTTTTTTGGCTAAATGAATGTTATAAAACAACATTTACGGTTCACTAAGATGTTTAATAGAATTGAGTGATGATTACATGCTTTTGCCGACTGTGAGATTTTTTCCCTTCTGCAGTTCCTAACTAGCCACTTTATATAGCAAAAATTGTGATCTTGTATAAAGCTGTTGCTCATGCCTTTCAAGCCAACTAGTTGCGAGAATTTGTACAGTTCCGGTGGCAACTTATGTTACTGATACAGTGTTAGTGCAGTTTTATTGGATGGATAGCGACACTATGTTACAGTAGTTGTCTGATGGAGAATGTATAGTGAAATTGCAGAGTTAAGAGTGCATGTAATGGCATGCATTGTGTAACTGTAGCTGATTGCTGCAACTGTGGTTGGCGTGTTTCTCTACCTGCACATCACACAGGTCGACTTCGTTAGTGCCGTGCTCGGCACTGATATGGTTGTGGTGGCTAGTTTTCTTGTCATAGTGTCAGGATGTCTGCTGTTGTTGATGTCCATCTTTGGACTCATTATTGCCATTGTAGACAAAGTGACACCTTATGCTGTGGTATGTTTTGTTGTTTAAAAATTTAACAAAAAACATTTTAATATGTGTTTATAAACCTTCCTGTTTCTCCAGCTTTTTCAATTAAAACAAGAAACTTAGCTATCGCAATAAGATTGTGTGTCATCTGCACACACAATACATTGAGGGCATCTATAGTAACTTCGTGACCTTGAAATCTGGGTTAGAGGTCACTTAAGGTCATTAGAAATGGCACCATTTGATAGATTGCATACAAGTTCCTATTAGCGTTCCATAGTAACTCTGGTGCTGTCTTGTATCGTTTGCAAGATATAGTGAGTTATTGTCAAAAATCGCAAAATTTTTATGCCCCATCTGTATTTAGCGCCCCTGAAGGGGTGACACCGTCGGAATTTCGCAAAGGTGTTTGATACTCATAAAACTAGAATGATTGGGCTACCGTGGTGAAAAAACTGTGATGATATGTTAAGCCATTTTGATACAATACTGGAACATGACGGACAGACAAAATTCCTATATCAGTATTGGGTGTCAGCACAGCAATGCTGATGTGCGATAAAATGTTGGGAAAAATGACAAAAATATGGTAACATAAAACTGGTTGAAATCATGCATTGTTTCTTTTAAAAATCTTTTTAAAATCTGGCATGAACATATTTATTAGACAGCATTTCTTTAAAACTCGTTTGATTAATAGAAGTTTCATTACGAATAATTTGCATTGTTTGCACAACAAAATAAACACATCTAGGCCAAGCCTGTGTATTTTAATTTGAAATTCAAACCTACTTTTTGTCAACATTTACAAATGTTTTCTTTAATATTTACATAATAGTGCAGTTACACGTTTTTTTTGTTTTGAGCATTTATTATGTCAATGGTGTGTTGCAATTTCTGATTGCTTTTATTGATTGCTGGATTATCTGCAAACCATTTCTTTAATAGTTGCTGTACTAGAATGTTGTCTCTGGTAACGTGATGGTGTACATTAGTTTACTGTGTGTTTACATTAGTTGACTGCATTGTTTCAGTACATTGGCTTCGTCGTGACTATTTTCTGCATTATGGCATCTGGAGTCATATGCGCACTGGTTTTCAAAACATGGGTATGTTTGCTTCCTTTACATTTTTATTTTTCCGTCTGTCTAGAATGGGTGGAGGACTGGAGGTAAAATGTTTTCTACCTGGCTGTATGTTCGTTTTTTGTTCGTCCATTGCCAAACTTGTCAACAAGGTAATTTGAAAATGAATGAACCAATTTTTTTGGCAAATGGCAGAAGTGGTCTATGGGGCAAGGACGTGAAACAATGAATTTTGAGGGTCAGGACGTCAAAGATCAAGGTCACATGATGCCACAGTTAGATTTTGAGGCCTGGCAGCGGCGTCAGTCTCGACCCATTCGGTCAAGTAGGTTCTCTGGTTTACCTTGTAAGAGCACTGAATAAAAAGTGGATGTGTTTCACTTGATGATATGCTTAATCACACTGACAACAGAAAGACACCATGATGGCTGTCATTCTGATTCAAAGTTCCAGTACTAATTTGTCTAACTAGTAGTTTATTACATACATAAATAAGAACATCACCACTGTGATAAGAAGCTGGCCCGCGTCCTGTTTGACTTTGGTGTCATACCACAGCTGTTGTGAACACAACAGATGGTGATTGTTAACAACAGCTTACGACAGTCGCAGTCTGTTGACAACAGCTGTGGTCTGATGCCAGAGTCGAACAATAGGCCATACTAATATTTGGAACATACTATTTATTAGAAAGCATATAATCTCCCCATTGGGACTTCTGCGGGAGGATCTGAACGTGGCAACAGAATCAGTGGTGCCAACTTCTATATAGTGTTCCCATTTTTTTTCTCTATATAGTGTTCCCATAGTAACTATGGATCTGTCTTGCTTAGTTTTCAAGATATGTCCACGGACATGACGGACGGACCAATGGCAAACATCACATATCTGGCCATTAAGGTCGGCCAGCAATAAAGCAAATAAAGTTCCAGTAAGTAGAAGTTTTATTATGGTCTGTGGGCCATCATTCAACACTGTGTCTCAAAAAAACGGACCACTAAGATTAATATGACATACCAGTTCACGACATTTTCTAAATATTTTATTAGACACAGTGTACGTTGATGTTTCATTACTATTTTGTCCATCATTACACACCATTAGATGTATTTAACTGTCAGTTTATTACTGTTAAGTGAATAAACTGAGTGACGTGTATTCAGTTTGAGTTGTTTGTCAGTTAGCATATACTAGGGATGTGCAGAAAACCGAAATTCGGTTCGGATTTAGTTTTAAAAAACCGAACCATCCAAAAATTTGAGATTTGTTCAGCCGGTTTTCCGACAAACTGCATGCAATCTGTCATTCAAATAAAAAGTGACTAAAAGTAACTTTACTTGTATTAAATGTGCAGATAAAGAATGTTTTAAAACACGACCGAAACAGAGTTTAGCATAGAGATTTTAGAAAGCAATTATATTATTTACTTGTCATTATTGTGAGTGACGTCAAAGTATTTGCAGCTATTACATGAGTAGTAATTAACTATAATATCAAAACCGAACTGCATCTTTTGAACTGAATTGAACCGAAGCAAACTCATTCCGAACCAAATCCGAGTTTTTCCAAAAAGCGATCTGAAACCAAACCGAAAGAAAAAATCTATTCTGGACACCCCTAGCATATACGTGTTACCACCCATGCAACAGTAGCATAGCAAGGTAGTATGTTTTCAGTAGTGTCCAGTTGTGAGTGTGTGAGTATGGGTGTCTATTTGTCAATGCGGTAACTCTGAACCGTTTGAGATATCATCACGAAATGTTTATGGGAGCAAGATGTGGTCAAAAGCTTGGACAATTTCAAAAATGGCTGCAGTCTGATGCACTGTGGGGCGTGGATGGTGTCTTAACGTCTCTGATGTGCCAGTCAATGTTGTCAGTGCTCGTTGTGCAGTTGACAGAAGAAGTGCGACATCAGATGCAGGAAACATTGCAAACAGTCTATGGAGTCAATCTTGATGATTCCTGGAACCGCAAAGTCACAGAGAGTTGGGATAAAGCACAGACTTTGGTAGAAACAACAGCTATATATATTTCTGTATATGACCATATATTTGTTGGGATAAAGCACAGACTTTGGTAGAAACAACAGCTATATATATTTCTGTATATGACCATATATTATGCATGTGCATGTAACCACTGAGCATAGATGTCGATCCTTTGAGGGTCCTGAGTATGCAGCCTCTTAATAATTTGATTATGAAAGTTTGCAGCATATTGGACTCTCATAGTAATTTTAGTGAAAAGTGATAATTTGCTCACTTCAGAGTGTGAATTTTCCGACTAACTGTGGTGTTCACTGTTCATGTGACAAGTGTTGATATTAACAAATAATGATCAACAAAGCTATTAATGACTTTCACAAACGTTTGAGTGCATGCACCTGTGCCTGTGGTGGACATTTTGAACATAAAATATGAACCTTATACATAAATATTTTGACTGAACTCTGTTTGCTGTTTCAGAACTGTAATAAATTGTGTGTTTTAACCCGTTGTTTATTGTCAAACGGTAAAGTCCATCCCAGATGTGTTGTGAAAAGTGAAAACTCACTGGGTGGTTGCGCTTAATATGGCATAACTGTCAGATTTAGAGATAATTGAATAAAATTCTGTGATTTGGTGTAGATATAAACGTACAATAGGCGTGTAAAATTTTGCTTAAAAATTCTCAGCCGTTGAGAAAAAAAGTTAAGAAAACCTAAGGGGATAAAATTTTTTGACTCATACTGTACAAAGATGGTCGTCCCTGCGTATATAAGGATGTGGTGTCATCAACATAAAGTTGAATGATGCTTGAGTCGTGTATATATGTCGAGTGTACAGTGACAGAATGTGTTGATGTTTAGTGGCAGTGTTGTTCCGTGGATGATCAAAGCTGGGACTTGTATCACGACTCTTTGTGGTACAAAGAACAGGAAGGAACGCCAGGCAAGTTGAAATACGTCTCTATGTGTGGATTTGCTAATGTCACTGTCTGATTTGGTTGTCTGGCATGCTGTTTTGCCGCCGTAAGTTATTTTCTTCATTTGTGAGTGTAGTTTTTGTCACAAAAAGTTATAAAGTATTGTACTCTGTTAGCTAGTAGACATATTTGTAAGCTGAGATTGTGTTTGCCACTGAGTAAGATAACAGATGCATGACTGATAACAGCAGTAAACTTGAGAATAGCAGAATGCAGCTGAATGGTACACAACAGAGATATCAAAGCCTTTCCAAATCAGATGAAGGTAACAATAACAGGACTCAGATACTGACAGGCAGCCAGCAGTGTCTATCACATGGACCAAAAACTAATAATAAACAAAAAGAACTGAAATCAATGACCTTGAGAAAATCAGGAGGTAGTCGTGGAATCTGTGAAATACAATGGATAAACTCTTAATAAGGTTGCGCAACTGAAAAGTGGGTGATGGAACTATACAGCCTGTACCAAAACAGGAGACACCATGTTTTATTCACATCTGTAAAATGCTTCTTTTGATTTGTATGACTCTTGGCACAGTTCAGGAGTGTTCTGCTCTGAACACGTGTGTTAAGTTCATTTTTATACCTCTACAGTCTATGCTGCACTAGAGGCATTACAGGCCAGCCGAGATGGCCACAGGCCAGCATGCTGTCTGTGCTGCAAGTCCATTCTCGTGCAAAAATGGAATAGTATGCAGGTGGGCAAGTCCATTATACAGATGCTGCTGCAGTGGGCATCAAATCACCACGGGCAACCGCTGTCTAGTTACTGTGTTATTTTTAACTGCAGTTTTGAGCTAATGATTGACAGTTATAAGCATTGTTATTAACATTTACTTTCATATTAATTTTTGTACACAAACTCTGTATTTTATCTATTACTTTATGTTGGGTTGCGTCTGACAACTTTTTAATAAACGAACATGTGTGTGTTGATTCCTTATAGGTAGTCCAGTGAATCCCAGACCATATGTTCCACCATCCTGTTGTGTGCTGGATTCGAGTGGACAAATTTCTGAAACAAACTTGAGAAAATGCCAGACCACCATTGATGGGCCACCAGCCCGCAGACAAGGCAGCCAGTATGCTGGAAGACATAATTCAGCACTTAATTACAGAGTATGCGGCTCTTTGCTGATCATATTTTGCTTTTACAACGTCTGTTCAGCAGCAGTAGACTAAGAACGTTGCATATTTATATTTGTCAGTTGATGCAGTGTTTTGAATTGGAGACTAAAGTGACTAATGAGGATACTGTACAATGATCAATTTTTTAACAGTATGCAAGTTAGTAAGTAAGTAAAAAGTCTGTTTATATAGCACATCGTCGTGAAACCTCTAATGCGCTGCAAAAAAAGGCAGTTGAGGTAAAAGTCTGTAACACTAATATGCTGCCATCTCGGAAAGTCTTGCTTCCTTTGTAAAACTCATCTGTTTAACACTGCTTTAAACGTTGACTGTAATGCACAGCTGTTCTTAACTGTTTGTAATCGGCGCACTACAAGTTTTTAATTATGATGATGCATTGTAGGGGTGCTATGAAGCAGCACAGGACTATCTAATCAATGACACTGTATCATGGTTTAGCGTATTGGTTGGCGTTGGCAGCACTATTTGTATATTGTTGGTAAGTTCAGCTGATGCATTAAATGTCACAAGCATGATTTCTGTCTAGCACTGCACTGTATATTGCACTAGGCTACTGATGTAATAGCACACGTAGGACACTAACAGAAATGCTGGAGACGCTGAACATAGAAAAGACATCGCTAACGTATACTGGAGTCAGCAGGTGTCCTGTACGAATCAGTGGCATGCTCGTTGACTTTATTGAAGTTAACTGAATCGGTGCACAAAAAGAATACAAATGAAATATGTTGCCAGATCTCTCTGCACTTTTATGTTAATATGACTATTGCCTGTAAATAGAATTGTTGCATTAATTGGCAAGGCACTGTGATTAAGTTGTGGGAGTCGTATGCCTTTAGTTTTAATATTTATTTATTATTTTAGTACTGGCTGGCCAACTACGAAGTGTTTTAACTACTTTGACTTTGTAATCACTACACTGATGTCCATGTGTATGTTTATTACATGTTAAGTTATATTGCAAGTTGAAATGATGCTTGTAGGTACTTGGCATAATACTGTCAGTTGTAATGTACACAACAAAGAAAAAAGAAATGAAGAACAAGAGCTATATCGCGGCATACTCAAATCGTTTGGCATCTCAGTATTCACTCGAAAACCATGATAGATACTGAAATAATTCAATGCTGTTATCTGTAATTTAAGGCACTGTAGCACGAATTGTACATTGTCTAATCAGTTTTTTTATACTTGTCCCATATTGTTATCAAGAAATCATGCCGTATCACTTTTACTATCAGTGTACTGCAAAGTTTTTATTTTGTATTGTGCATATAGCTAGTGATAACAAGTAGCTCATATGTTGCAAAGAAACAGCACAGTGATCCGTATAATTTTGAATGCTGTTATACATATAAAAGTTTATACAGTCACTGTGTGTGACTTCTATTATTGCTGAGAAATAGCCATATCTTGGTGAAAATCCTGCATTTCGCCATGATTTTTTTGTGTGAGAAACCTCGGTAGATGTGGCTGCTATATGGTTCAGTCAGACAGTATATGAATGTAATGGACGTACAGATGTACATATGAACAGATCTGCCTTAGTGTATAACGTGCTGTTATGTAGTCTAATATCATTTGTTTTGAAAGTTCCACTTCTTTATTTTTGTATTAACAACTTCCTGCTTTTGTACAGAATGTAAACTTAAAATGAATTTTAATGCGTTGTCAACTTACATTTTTACATTGTATTAAAGTGGACAGTGTTCAGGTGCCACATATCTATTGGTTTGTATGTCATAAGTTGTAATTTGATTCTGTCTGTTTTATTGTTGTTTAACAACACTTATTTTATGGCCCTCAGTGAAGAACATCCTCAGTGAGTTGTTACCAGATTCACTGCAGAAATCAGTTCATTTATTCACTGTTACTCGTGTCACTTTGGCTTCCATTTATTAATCTACTCCTGTTAACATGGAACGTGGTTTAACATTGAGAGGTAGGCCAACTAGCCATATGCGTAACTTCATTCATACATCTAAGTCGCTGTCATTCTTACTGAAAACATGACCGTACTATCTCGGCCTGTCACTGCAGTGCAGTGGTGACGTTCTCTGCTGCCATCTTTTGTCTCGGATAGCTTGTTCTTCAAGTTCGTGTCTCGCATCCATGTAATCAAGAATGGAAAGTTATGTAAAGTTCGAATGTGTACAAATATTTCCTATTCTCGTGTCTCTGACACCGTTTAGTTTCCTTTGCACTGTCCATGTTTTATTGCAGTGCAACATACAACTGCTGATAGTCAATTAAGAAGAACATTATGTCTGTGGTACACAGGCTAATAATTGTTCATACTCGAGATACCTTTATTACATCACATAGCTAGCCAGTCTGTTTTTGAACCACATATATTTCTCAAACTGTACTGTTGTCAGCATATCTAGTCATCACAGTAAAAGTTACCTTTGCACCAGTAAGTGGCTGTTCTGTCGCAGTAGGGAGCTGTGCCACTATTTTACGGTATAAATCTATTCCATTGCTCATTTAGCTGTGCACATTTGTTTTATAATTCTATATCATCATCAGTGATGCGAGTAAGCAGAAACTTACTCGAGCCAAGTTCTGATACCTCTGATTTTAGCATGCTATAATTACATTTTTATTAGATTTTTACAGCTGTTTCATTGCTAGCTCTTCAGATGTGTTAAAAAGTTTTTTTTGCTTTCATCACTAATTATCATTTACAGTGAAACAACTGTATGGCATGTGAACTGTCATAGATGAGTTGCCGTTAAGACGTTTCGTTGTCATCATTGCACCATGTTTTTATGTTGTTACAGTTAGAAAATCCGATTTTAGTTGTTTCTATGAGCATATTTTAATTATGCAACTTTATGTATGTAGAGTGTCTGGACATTAACAACTGGGCCAGCTTTTGTTATTTTGTGATGACATTTTTTAAAATTTTTATCGAGATAACATTCAAAATTGTCCAAGCTTACTTTTATTGAGTACCAGTGCGATCTGGTAATTTTATTGATAATACGTAATGGTTGTTTTTCCAGATGCTGTGTACATTTCAGTTAACAGTGAATGATTAACGATCTACGTGTAAAGTGTGGAATGAAAATGACAGTGTTCTTAGTGTGCTGTTGTACTGACTGTTTATTTTATTTTATCGTGTTTATATCATAGAATATTGTTGCTGTGTTATTTAAACAAGACATGTGGTCCTGATGGACAATACTCAGCACTGCCGCAAGGAACACTTCGACAACATATAAACTTTCTTCTGTTCTTGAGTTATGAGCCAAAAACGGCAGTTTCAGAATGGCAGACAAAACGTGAAGGCGAATACGTTTACAGTGACATCTAAATCAGTCCGTCACTAGTCTTACTTGCATCAGTATGAGCAACAGTAATGTGAATAAACTGTCTGTAATGTAAAAAATATACATACAAGTGTCATGCATCATAGTGGCTAACATGGCTGTTCACTGCACTATGAATACAAATTACAAATAAGGAATACAAGAATACAAATTTAAGTGTACTTAGCTTAACTCCTTCACCAACGTTACACCATAACAAGCAAATAACCCACAACTTATTTACACTATCACAGTCAGTTTGCTAAGTGTATCACAGTTCAGATTTACATATCTAACCGACACTGAACTAATAATATACACTGCGAACTAGCAAGGCCTGCTAACAACCACCAGTCATAAGTGGACAAGTTATTTCATAAGCATCTACACCAGGTGTTTACCACCCACACAGTGATAGTGTAGTGTCTGTGAGTGCGTCTGTCTGTCAATGCGATACGTCTTGAACCGTTTGAAATATTGTCATGAAATTATTTTTACAGCAGCAGGGTATGATCAAAAGCAAGTTCAAAGTGGCTGCATTCTGATGCACTACAGAGCATGTCTCTGATGATCTAGTTTGAAATAAGATATATGTGAGCAGAACACATGACTGAAATCACCAAAACTACATCACATGAAATACAGTTACAAATATAGTAAACATCTCAAGGAAAGCAGAGTTCTGGTCACCCAAGCATGCTCAATAACTTAAGTTCTGGTCAAAAATTTCATAGCCATTGCTCATGACAATAGTTAACAAATGCAACAACATGAAAAAGTAGAACATCAAATGCAGCCATGCAGCATGGTACCAAAATGGAATGTAGTCCAGAAACGTGATTTGCAGCAGCTACTTTACGTGGCAAAACTGCAGTCAAGTCATATAACAAATCCGTGTCCTGATGATACGCTCTTAACAATGCAGAACAGGGAGAAGAAGTGATCCGCATTGTAGTCATCATGAACAATAAATTCATACTTGACAACACTGGTGTCCACATGAGCCGCTGATGCATTCCGTTGTGTCCGCATTACTCCACTGATGAAGTCTGCCACTCTCTCTCTGCTTACAAGCGCATCATCTTCATCCTTGTCCATAAACACAACAGCAACGTGTAGAATTTGACAGAAGATAAGCATTAGATCCCAGGATTGAATCCCTCCATGGGCACTGGCAATTTCACGTTTTGTTTATCGCGAGAGCCACTGCGATACACAGTCGACTTAGGCACAGCAGTATGTGGAGTGCATGATCCAGGCTAAGTCTTATACCATCTCTTGGATGATAAAATGAGTACCAACTTTCAGGCTGAGTAATACTGAATGGAGATGGTGGGCACAGATGACAACAGCCTATAGGCAGACTCACAGCCCAAGTTGGTTGACAATGTCTGAGACTTGGTAGCTGCTCGTCACTACTCAACATTCATCAAATGAACCCGGTCGACTCTTGCACTGATTGTGTCACGGCAATAGCATCAAAAACGTTGTTTACTAGACAATTATTTAATTCATTAATCTAATTATATAGAGCATGAAATTTTGTAATGCCGTAAGTCGCCCACCTCACTTAATAATACTGACTTCTTCCAAGTCACAGTGCCTTGTCAATTTTCATAGTGTAATTATTGTTATTACTGTTAACAAAAATCATTGTTTCACACTCCTGAATATCCAACTCATAATATGCAATAAATTATGAAATATATATATAAATTAAATTATAAAATTAATTAATTACATTATATAAATTCACGTTAAGACTTTAACATCAAAATATCCAAATAGCTCGACGAAATTAAAAATTTTGACTTACAACGACAGCAGCAGCCACATGGCGAGAAAATACGAGGTGTGTGGCATCGGTGCAATGCAACAGTTGACAGTCAACATCAGCAACTGCAAACGATTGAAGCTGGGTGTCGTTGTTGACATCAAAGACACTGACGCAGTCTTGTGTCAGCACTAGTGCAGCACAACAGTTTGGCAATGATGTTCTGTCACCATTCGTTTTGTCATCGGTAACAACCACCGCGAGCACGCTGGCAGATGGCAGTGTGCTCAACAGTTTCCTGTTCAACAACCAAACACATCACAATAAACAATAACAAACCGTTCACGTTAAGACTTTATTCTGTTGACATCTATCAAATGAAAGAACCTGCTGAACCATTTTCGTACGGAACAGGGACACTGCGGTGCCTGCAGAAAGAAATGGTGACTTACTGTGTCCTTGTGGCAAGACCCAGATGATGTCCCACATTGTCGAATCCTGTCGCCTGACAAAACTAAATGGCGGCTTATCTCGGCTACACACTGCGGATGAAGATGCTGTTTTGTGGCCGACCAATTATGGTTAATGACATGCATACGAGAAGAAGCAGAAGAAATGAAAGAACATGAAACGAGAACTATGTAAGTATATATGCCATACATTATTTGCAGTTCTTGCACAGATCAGAGTTCCAGACTGTAAAATGATAACTGCAAGAATGTGCAGCAAAGGATGAACTCAAAATTTTCTAGAGCAAAGTTTATGATGACATCAAAGTAGACATAAATATGCATTTTAGACCACAACATATAATATTTCACTATTCATGGTTGACTGCTACAGACATTGGCTTCAAACACCAACACCTTTGCTACAAATGACATGACTATGCTGCAAAGATAATGATGCAGACACTGTACACGCAAATACTGACTCCTGATATTTAGCCAGACTGTTATGAAATGCGCTGAGTGGAAGCTCGAAAGACTGGTGTTTGTGTCGACAATCTCCCATCACTCCAACGTGATGCAACAGTCCAAGACTTGTTTGTGAAACAAACTCGGCGGCGCCGCCAATTGGTTTCGTAACAACGCCGATAAGTCCTTTGCTGATGCCCGACACTAAGCCAGTTGCCGTTCCGGATACTGTTCCACAGTCGGCAGTTTGTGCTCGCGTGAAAACCTGCAATGGTTGATCGGCAATGCCAGCCAGAGCACCTATGCAGCCAAAACCACAGAAGCTCTAAAATAAGTGTATACACATACTGACATACTGCCTTCAGTGTTTTGACATTCTTGGATAGGTGGAATGAAGTAGGCCTACATCCAACCTGAGGTTTCTTTTTGTACAGCCTTATGAAACCTCTCTAAACCCACTGCAAGCATCGAAAAATAAAAGCTAAGACAGTCAGTGCATATGTATACTGACTTACAACAATCACACCTACTGCCTTGTCAACAGCAAGTTGTCATTATTTATACTCCTCACAGCACTGATAAAAATCCACAGACATTACGATACAAAATACTTCAGCAAAACAGCAGCAATTAACACAAAGAATAACATACAGAGTCTTTAGAAATATGCACTGTTAACAACATACCAAGTATACTTAATCCGAGGCTACTCAGTCCATTCTTAAGGCCTTCTGACACATGGCTTGGCTTGTGTCGGCGTAGAATTTCACTTCTCTGAATGTGGTCAACATCAAATGAAAGCCTCTCCAAGTTGCGTGAAACACTTGATGCAAAGTTTGTAATTGAAGTCAGAGTTCCTGGCAAACAATATAAATAATGTGTAATAGAACATAGCGATTTTATCTGCACTGAACTTAGAAATAAAAATGAACAACTAACCAATAAACTGACATAAGATTATAATTAATTCCTTTAATCAATCAAAACTGCACCAAGTTTTACGTATTCCTCCGTGATAACTCTCACGCAGTGTACATATTTAAAATATACAACTTCAACAATCTCTGAAGATATCCCTGATACCTTTGGAAACCACTGAATAAATCAGGTAAACTTGCAAAACAGTTGTCCATGAATACTTGTTTTTGATGACTTACAAATTTACAACATTTTAATTGTTTAATTAGTACCTGATAACAGCCTTAATGTCTGTGAAGTGCAGCTAGCAAATTATGCAATGTAACAATTTTGTTTACAGAACATGACAAAGCAACGTGTGACAATCCAATTGGAGTTTATTCTAGAGACTCTACAAGGTCAGCTGCAATTTCATCGTAAAACCTGTTGACAGGTGCCACAGAAGAGAGCCAGTTCCACGACGGACGCCATCCAGAAATTCACCAGGACCTCTCGTCAAACCTCGATATGGCATGCTGAACATATCTGCTACTCCACTTCCAATGTTTCTCACCAGTCCTGTCGGATTACCGAGAATTTCCAATGATCCAACAAGCAAACCTGCAGGAAATCCAAGCATGAGCTCCAGTGTTAAATATGCCAGTATTAAGTAGCAGCAGTCCTAGTAACTCATTCTTCAACATAGTGTTCCTAACTAAATAGTAACCAATATTGTCGTATGTTAACAAAATATACCTATTTGGATTACAGCATGCACATAATAACACAACAGAGCAACAAATGTGACATAAAATACCAAGCACACAGCAAACTCTATTACCTGCTCTGTATAATGCACACGTTGCATAATGCATAGCAATCACTCGCATCAACTGATGTGCAGTTGTACACAAATGTGTTTGCTCAAAATGACCCAGACTCAGTGGTGCATCATCCGACGCTATGTACAGCTTCAACGATGCATGAACGCTGACCATTAAGTCAATCTTTTCTATGCTTAGTCGCTGCAGGCAAACAGGACAGCACAGCAAATCAGCTGTGGCAGAAACCTTTGTCGGAAATCTTCTCTCCTTTGACGGATTTGCCTTCGTCGTTCGCGGAATTAAGGAGTCGATTAGTTTCAGCAGATTGCTAATATATACATCCTCGATGCAGATAATGGCAGGCCTGATGGCAACATTCACAGTCTGGACAACATTGTTGTGGTCACCAATGAATAATTCCAGATGGACATTAACAAGACTGTTAGTGGCAAGCCGATCAAGTTCTTCACGAAGACTTCTTGTGACTGAAAGTTGTATCTTTGTTTCACATGTTGCCATGTCATGGACTGTTTTGGCTCGCATGACAACGGGAAAATCGTAGCTGGCTTTCCCATACATCAGGTTATCAATCTGAAAGTTGTGAACACTTAACCGGACGTGCTGCAGGTTTCTGATACGATCTGTTGTTGAATGCGGTACATCCATCGTCGGATAGAACAAAATGCTGACGGTTTCAAACGTGACAGACATAAACTCTTGCACTGACGTTACAGAACTCTGCTCGTCAAGAATGACTACATCAACTCGACGACACAAACAACTGACAGACAACTGCAGGTCGTTTCTTCGAAAACGTTTCTCGGCATGTTTGACGGGGGACTGACGTAACTTAGGACTTAATGCCGACTTGTTTTTCTGTGGTTCAATCTTCTTCACTTCTACACTGCTCGCCACAGTCTTCACAACAAACGTTTCCCTCGGCTGGCTCGATCCACGCGACTTTATTCGACTTCGTATTTCTTTTGCCAACACTTCTGCACGGTTAACCGGACTGATGGAAACGCGTAGAGTATGGCCAATCTTTGAGCTTGACACTTTGACATCAAAGACTTCTGGGATGCAAACAAACAGGCTGTGCTCAAAATCCAGATCGATCACCTGACTCCACAATATTGCATTTCTGTGAGACGCTCCTGCCAGGTGAAGTTTTGTTTCCGCTGCAACGGAGCCAACCAATTCGGGAAATTTCATATTGAGGAACGGTGGAGTGTAGAGAGCTGTTGAATGGGCTTCCACCAGTGGAAGATCTGTGATCAACTCAACCTCCTCTTGCACTGTAACATCTGCAATAAGTCATAAATGCAACACCAATAAAACTTACACTTCAAGCAGGTATGGTATAGGTACAGTAGTGTTTAGCATCCCACTCGACACATTATAGGTCATTTCGGATCAATCTTCCCAACCAATTGCTTGGCTGATACTAACAAAACAAATATAACTACAACCAAGTGACAACACACAAACCTAAACCACAATTAATGAAAAACTTCCAACATACTGCACAACTAAACCTAACAAAACTAAAGGGGTGTTTATAGCGACACAACTCAACTCAACTGACAACTCGACGTCGAGTTGAGTTCAGTTCAGTTGAGTTGAGTTGAGTTGTGTTGCTATAAACACCCTTTAAAGCCTTGTTCAGGTCACCTGTTATGCCATCTGGCCAGGATATGGATCAGGCCTATTCTACAACTTCCAGGGCCCACATGGGCTAATTCAAGCACACAATACAATCAGCGGTAAATGTTGACAGAATCTATGAGGTGCAATTAGCAAAATTAGCAAGTTCACAAATTATAACCACAAAGAAGAAAAACCTAACAAGCTGTCAGCACAAGCAGTTCTTGTAAATAAACACATCATCTTTAGACATACATAAAGATTAACCCTTTATAGCCACATTAAAACCGCAGAGCAACTGACCATTCTGCAGCAATACGGTGGTTGGTACACTCGCCGTTGATGGGTGGGCTGTTACATTTGGTACGGCAAGGAGGGAACTGGGCGGGCTAGGCCCCACCCAGTCCCCTCCTGTACCAAATGTAACAGCTCATCCATCAACGGCCACTGTACCAACTTCATATTATTTGATGTGGCACTATAACTGCCTCTGGACTCTAAAGGTTGAGCTGTTTTTGCATGCTGACCAACTATGGCTTATGATGCACGTGCAAACAACAAACAGTAACAAGACACAAAAACATCAAATACCTGCAAGCTTTAAATTCAAATTAGTCAAGCACACAAGGCACTGAAATAAATAATAAACAACTTAAAAATAAATCGTTTTATTTGTACAGATTTATCTGTATTTTATTTAACTGGTGTACATTTAACTAGTGTACCTTCAAGTCCTGCTGTATCAGTGGCTGCTTGGCCGTAGAATAACGGAACGTCACAATTATTCTGCAACTCAATGAAAGGAAACTTGTCATCAGCGAGTGTCAGATACACAATCGTCGAGTCACTCTGGACAGCGAGACAACATGCCCTGGACGAGAGACCGTCATCACTGCTGACAGGCAGAGCCAATGTGTGACGTTTACCAGCGGCAGATACTCGCAGTCTCACTGGATGACTCCACAGACATGTGGACGGCTCACACAGAACGTTATCTTTGTTTGCGCTCGACGACGATGCAGACGCAGTGAGTCTGAAGCTGACGTACTGCACATACGTAGGGTTAGAGAATTCCGACGAGCGTGTCTCAGACATCTCTGACTGTTCTGCTACATTCCACAGTAACAGTGACTGTGAAACAGCTCGACCACTGTCACCAGATTTCAGCCGCACAGAACCATGTGCATTTTGCAACATCGAAACCTAATAAAAACACATCAATGGCATATTCAAAATCACCATCTGCAACATCTCCGCCAAACTGACCACATATACAAAAATGTATCATACCAATAGTCAGTATTAAACTACTATAACTACTGCTAATTTCCATTTAAGGGGCAAAATTTCTGACTAAAGGTAGGGTTTGGTCTCCCAAACCTTTTGAGCACAATTTTTGCAGGCCAGGTAGCCTCCCTGTGAAGGACATAAACATGATCCCAAACCTAAAGAGGACACCTTTTGCATCCCTTCCTCTTCCTACCTCCTCCCACTTTCTCTCCTCCTTTCTTCTCCCCTTTCTCCCCTCCCTTCCTTTTCCGTCCCCTGACGCAATATAGCTCTCCAAAGCTGGCAGCTGTTAAATTGTTTCCACACAAGTCACAGCCTATATCTTGTAAACTGACACAGATGGCAGATGGTGCCTTGCCAAATGAGCCATCTGTGAATGCAGCCGTCAGCAAGTCATGAACACATAGTCAACCGGTGTCCATTAACAAAATTTGAGGGCATTCTGCAATAAGTCAATGCAGTGGAAGCCAAGGTATGTATCTGGTTGGAGAAAACAGTTGAACTACTTAACATAATGTGAACTGGGGTAAAAATTTGTAAAGGGACAAACAGCATACCCATCCTCAACCCCGAAACTGCTGGCAATATGTCCCAAGTTCCGTGAGGTTTATGCCCCTTCTACACATAGTCACATTTACAAGGTGTGGAAAAAATGCCCCTTCCCAGCGAAAACTCCAATTTCTCAACGGGCTATGGCTCCAAAACACCACGTTATAACAAGGTTGAGTGTACAAAATTTGCTATGAATGCATTTGTAGTAACAGAAACACTGTCAATGAGATACCTTGCTAGTGCTAAGATGCAAGCACATGCAGTACGCCTCTAGACTAAAAGCTGTTTTGTTGACGATGCAGAATCGTTCTCGTACAGTTAGCACTCTCATCCGATGCTGAAATGTCGAGTGCAATGTCAGACAGCATAGCTAAAAGACAACAAACACGTATTGAACACGTATCACTGTACTGACAAAAAGAAAAAAACAATTTGTAACCATAAACGTTAGCATCAATACTTCAAAATGGCTAACTACTTGGCATTAACAAGTAGCTCTGCTATCGCAAAGAAGCCGTGCGATGCTTCATGTCATGGAATATTTTGCTAAGTCACTCAAAGTCCTTCGAAATGACACTGTTAAGTAGAGCATATAGGTAAGTTCCTATTAGTTTTCCATTGAAAATATGTCTGCGTTTCGTACCGTTTCTGAGATATTCAGCGTCAAAGAATAGCATGACCTTGAAACCGGAGGTAAGGGACGTTCAAGGTCACTGAAAATGGTGCCATCCGATAGATCACATACGACTTTCTGTTGGTCGGCCATTGTAAGTATTGCTCTATATTGCACCATCTAATTATTAGACATTGAATAATCATGACCTTAAAATCTGGATTATAGGTCATTGAAGGTCATTCAAACTGGTACCATTCTAAAGCTTGGGTTTATGAGATATTTAGATTCAAAGAATAGCATGACCTTGAAAACTGGGTTAGGGGTTGTTCCAGGTCATTGAAAATGGTGCCATTCGATAGATCATATACGACTTTCTATTGGTCCGCCACTTCTTCTTCTTCTCGTATGCGTGTCATTTACCATAATTGGTCAGCCATGAAACAGCGTCCTCATCCGCAGAGTGTAGCCGAGATAAGCCACCATTCAGTTTTGTCAGGGGGCAGG
>Ga0209149_1000353_pt1 | contig 18843 bp, 6 predicted proteins | sample WorMetTyACAVOLI2_FD_187423 | JGI IMG/M metagenome (GOLD analysis project Ga0209149, IMG submission 187423) | Marine gutless worms symbiont microbial communities from Max Planck institute for Marine Microbiology, Germany - Olavius algarvensis... ... | reverse complement strand
CAATAATAATAATAATAATAATAATAATAATAACCAAGACAATGTTTATGGTGCTGTCATCATGGCAGAGCCATTGCGAAAGTTCACCCGGTTCATTTGATGAATGCAGAACGGTGCCAAGCGGCCGCCGACCCAAGACCAAGCCAGACGACTTAGGCTGTGAGTCGGCCTGTATAGGCTGCCAGAAACTACACCCACCATCACCATTTATTATTATTACTCAGCCCGAAAGCTGATACTCATTTTACCGTTCCACAGAGGTTAGAAGGCTGAGTCGACCTAGCTGGCTGGTTACATACCGAGATGGTTTACCCGTCAACAGACGGTCACCCATCCTGGTACTAACCGGGTCTGACGTAGTGCAACTACGTTGATCGAGGCCAACGCGTTACCACTAAGCGAGAATAAACTGTTGTACTGCAAAATGCACTGTTGTATATGTTGGCAGCAGCATCTGTTAGAGCAAGTCTTCCTGTCTTGACGGCAAAGGTAAATGTATTTATGTAGCGCTCTTTTTGTAGTACCTCACACTCAAGGCGCTCAGGCACGGATCACACAGTTTTACCTGCAATTACATTGATGTAACGTTTCACACAAATGAAATGTGATTTGATTTGAAACAAAGAGTAACGTAACATTCTTGCTGCTTAGTGATTTTATTGCCTACAACTGCTTGATTAGTATTTTATTCATCTTTCCCGTATGAGGCATTATAGTGCAATTTTCTTCACTATTTCTTCATTCTTCATTCATTCATATCACGACGGTATGTGACATTAAGTTGCGGTGGATTACTTTTAGCTTCAGATTAAGCATCATCATCGTCATCATCATCATCACCACCACCACCACAACCACCACCATCATCTTAGACTTAGACTTAGTTCCTCCCGTGCCTTTGGGAACATTGGGGCAGCAGTTTGCCGCCATTTTGAACGGTCAGTTGCAACACATTCAACCTCCTCTCACTTGAAGTCGACCATCTGCAAATCCTGCTGGAACGTTCTGTGCCACGTCTTCTTGAGGCGTCCTGTTTTACGCCTGCCATCCGCTGGAGTCCAGGATATTGCCACTTTTGCCACTCAATGATCTGGTAAGCATAGTATATGACCAGCCATATGGAATCTGCATTATGTATAATGTCTTGCCCTTGTAATGGTGGAAACATGTTACGGCACGTTAGAAACTGTCTGACACTACTACTGTCTGACAGTTTTCCGGAGTTGGCCAAGAGCAAGATTTCCTCATTTGTAATGTGGTCTTTTTATGTGACTTTTACAATTTTTCTCAAACATCGCCGGTGGAAAACGTTTAACTTATGTTCAATCCTCGCAGTCATCTTCCACGTCTCACTGGTGTAGCTTGTGACAGACACCACGATGCTATTGTACAGCCATATCTCTGTAGCAGTGCTGACCACACTCCACACAGGATGTCCACATCGGTCGCAAGCGCTGGAATACTAAGGCTGCCTTGCCTACTCTGCAGTTCACATCTGCTTCCACACCTCCGTCCTCTGTCATAACACTGCCAAGGCAGGTGAAACGTTTCACATCGTCCACGTTTTGTTTCCCAACAGTGATTGGATAGAGAGCTCTTCCTCCACTGATCTGCACTACCTTGGTTTTCTCTGCACTGATTTTAAGACCAACCTTCTCGGCTTCAGTTTCTAAGTTTGTCGTCATCTCCTGCAAGATGTCACTTGTTTCTGCCAACAGACTTAGATCATCTGCGAAATCAAGGTCAGTCAGGTGTGAAGAGTCGGTCCACTTGATACCCATGTTGCTCTCCGCATTATGAAGTCGATTACGAGAAGAAACAAGACTGATGAGAGTATGCATCCTTGGCGTACACCAGTGATAATGTCAAACATTTAAGAGAAACCGGTATCTGTCCTCACACGGCAACGGGAGTTTAAATACAACGTTCTAAAAAAATCATCATCATCATTTATTTGCTAAAATAAAATAAGTACAGGTAGACATCACTAGTTTGTCAAATAGGCCTATTTGTCAACCGTTCTCCTTTTAGCTTTCATTGACAAGGACTACAAATGACTGTCAATATGTTTGTAGTCTGGCAGTTTATTCTTTAACTTTTTATTTCTTTTCATATTTTTTCATTACTCCTATAGCTTATTGCTGCGAATTAAGACAAATAAATGTAAACTGAAGTCTCCTAAATGTTTTTCAACGCCGTCATGTTAAACTGAGCAACTACTAAAAAGCAGGAATGGGCAAAGCAGGCCTATGTGAGCGGACAAAAAATATTGAGAAATAAACATACCACATTTCTGAGTTCTCACTTCATGTTCCCCTTTTAGACCGCTGATTCTTGGTGGCAGCTGGTTGACGCCGGCAACTTTACATAGTCTCTTTTTTCTTTCAGTGTATTCGGCGAACAGCGACGGATTTTCAATCACCCAGATATTTCTGACAGCTATTCTGCTGTGGCTCAGATTTGATGCGTCGCGTCCTTGTCCGACCTTTTCCACCTCCCAGGTTCTGACAGCCAGATTTTCCACTTCCTTGTATAGTGCATCTGCCGGCTTCAGCTTCTGGCGCTGGGATCCGACAATTAGATCAAAGTCAGCGTTCCTAACACTCTGCCAATAAGCAGGATAGCGCACCTGCGACTCGCTGCCGAGCACTCGCAGGTATGCCGAAACACCTTCAGTTTTTTTCACGCGATCTAAATCAACTTCATTTGCAGCACGAGGTGGAGGCTGAAGCAGCACTAATATTTCTCGATTTGTCTTGTCAACATGTTCTTTCTTACCAGTCAGTCTGATCAGGCTCTTTGCTTTATCTGTTACAAATTACATTAGTGAACTTCAATAATAGTCACATAAAACTAGTAGCTGTCAATGTATAAAAATTAACAGAATTACGAGTAAAACAATGCACTTAGTCCCTGATACTGACATTAACACTGACACTCTTAATTCAAAATATACACCATGTTTCAAAAAAAGTAAGCCACTTGATGTTTGATAATAACTTTGGCATATGTGGACCAATTTTCAAAATTCTTTCACCAGGTGATTCGTAAGAAAATTCTCTATGTACACATGACAAAGATTTCCATCTCACCTGCAGTATGTTGCTACACTAACTTGTGAAAGTCGGGAATCCAGCTGTTGATTCGAAACATCGTCTGGCAAACTTCAAAATGTTAGTCAGTCAGTGAGTGTGAGCAGTCTTGAGAGGCTCTGTCTAACTACTGTTAAATATTAAATCAAGTCCTCAAAGTGTCCTCGGGAACATGTCAACAATCTGTTGAGATGCTGTCAAAGTCAGTGACATTTTTTGGATTCTTGACTTGCACAAGGTAGTGTAGCAACATACTGCAGGTGAGGTGAAAATCTTTGTGACGTATACATAGAGAATTTTCTTACGAATCACCTGGTGAAAGAATTTTGAAAATCGATCCACATTTGCCGAACTTATTATCAAACACCAAGTGGCTTGCTTTTTTTGCAACACGGTGTACATAACAGCAAAGCAATAAAATTCGCCATTTAATTTTGAAGTAATCTAAAAATTGTGGGGATACATTTGCAATTTTGTCACGTTTTTCAGGGCAGAGTTTTTGCTGCCATGTCATCACTATAACAGTAATGGAGAATTACCAGCTTCGAGACTCAGAATATTAAATAGGCTCAGACTTTGGAACATGGCTCCCCCATCGTTTTTACAATCCAAGTCTGAAGTCGTGCTAGGATTTCCAGCATCTCCCAGACAGACGTCAATGCGTTACTGACCGATCACTCTCATGTCGGAGCAGTTATAGAGGAAAATTCTGTGGAAATCTGAACCATAAAACGGTTATTTTATTTCACTAAAGTAACCTGCCTTCGTCCAAACAAACCCGCACATTGCTAATACGATATTTCTCACTTATTGGGTTACAGCAAGTCTTATGTATCAGCATACTGTGCCATAGTTTAGCGAAGAGGCAACACCCAGGAAGTAAGAAGTATCGTATTAGCGACGTGCAGGCATGTTAAGACAAAGGCAAATGAAATAAAAATGACCGTTGTGAATATCATCGCAGTTTTTTTACAACAGGCCACATGTAAGTCCATGGACTACCATGTGGTATAAACAAATTCGTTAAAAGAATTGCTGTTTGCACACAGCTGACGCGTTTCACAGACAGATGTATGTGACACAGTAGTGTATTGAGTGAGTGATAACTTCATAACAGTTGCTAAAATTTTGGGGGTCTGGCCACCATTTGGCGGCTGTGCTGCCAGTACCATCATAAAACTGCTCTGATGTGGGTGTGGCAGGGCCTCTGTGTTATCACTATTATGCCTAGCAATGAGAACTGTATCATCTATATGACATAATGCACAAAAAATGAACAACGAAGCAAAAGTGGACCTACCGATTTCAATGCCTACGTCCACAGACCGGAGTGCAGTGATTTTCATCTCATCCTGCGAGCTAAGAGTAGCAACTTCATCATTTCGAATCTCTGATGTGTTTACGAGTCCTTCCAGCCTAGCCTGCAGCGACTCTTTCACCGTAGCCACCGTCGATTTACTGAGTGCACAGATGCGAAACGTCAGCTTTGACGCGGGAGACTCCGACCTCCAAAACAGTGAGCTCACTTTCTTGGCAATTTTGTGAAACGTCGACCGCTGAGGCGATCGGACTTCGCGCTGAGCTGCAGACGTTTCTTCCATGTCGCCTACAAAAAACCTACTGTTTATCAGTAAAACCTAAAAAAACTTTGAATTAAATTAAGAAGGCACTGGGGCAAAATTTACAAAAGCTTCTTACCTTCCAAGACGATCTTATAATAATCTCAGGATGATAATGAGTTCCAGTCTGCCATCGCAAAGGGTAAAGAACGTAACCATTACCCTAACCATATTCCTAACTTTATATTTCTTATGCTGCAAACTTGTTATTGCAATGGGACCAATACTCAATGACCAAACTTATGATAATCTTAAGATAAGTATTAAGATTTTTAGAAACCAGGCCCTGGCCATGGACACACACATTTCACTTGAATAGTGTTGTAATCAACACTATGCTACTACACAGTGAGTCATAAATAGCAGACCCATTAGCTTTCAACGGCATAACTCAGTCAGTATGTGGTTTATTTACACAAAAATTTCAGATAATATAGCTGAGCGAATGCTAATTTGTATTTTGGTTAAATATTCGTTGCCAGCAGCAGTTTAAAGAGAATGTCAGTAAAAGTGCTGTTACAGTGATCGGTGTTTTTAATCCATCAGGACTTCACCTTCTCTTAAAAATATTCTCAGCAAGCATTTGGTCCATAACTTTTATTCAAATCAGAACCATTTAATGAGATGTTTATCTTCAACGGTGAATTGCATTGTTGTAACAGCACTTTTACTGAAGTCCTCTTTAAACTGCTGCCAGCAAAGAATGTTTAATCAAAAGACAAATTATTTTCAGACATGCAGATTCAGCATTCCTTCAGCTATAGTGTCTGAACAAAATTTTTGTGTAAATAAATTAAATGTTATGATGTTCGCTAAGTTATGCCACTGAAAGCTAGGTGGTCTGGTGATTACAATTCACTGTGTAGTTTAATAATGCCAACACAGTGACTTAGTAGGAAAACAAAATGCATCAACAAAGTACTCGCTATTTCAAAGCGAACTTGTGTTGAAAGTCAAAACTGAAGTTACTACAAATTTATTCTAAACTACCAGCCAGCTGAATAGAGATGCTGGCATAAGATTATAATAAGCAGCAGCAGCATTTATTTCAGTAAACAGCATATCACAAAGAAAAACCAAACATCACTACAACAAAATGGTACAGCTGAATACTGCGGTACAGATAGGCTGTTTCCAGCACTTATATCTGACCTAAATACTATGAAAAGCAATAAAATAAAATATACTAAGCAGACTAAAAACTAAGAAGAAAAATCTATTACACACAATCATACACATCAGAAAATTTGTCGACAGTTAAAAACTCATTTAAATTTACACGTTGAAGCGATCGCTTAAATGCACTGAGTGTACGAAAATCAACAGAAGTCGGTAAACTGTTCCACACGTTAACAACGCGCTGAGCAAAGAAAGACGAACGCACAGTACTAGAGCTAAACTGTTTATATAGCTTGAAGCCATGGCCGCTAGTTTGATTTGGACTGAGTTTGAAGAAATGACCAGAGTTTAAATGAACTAGCCCAAACAGAATTTTGTAAGACCATATATTAAGTCAGTATGCAGGCGACGTAATTCCAGGGTAGGCCACCCAATAATAATAATAAAATAATAAAAAAACTGAGAAGTACTAACCACTTGCTGCTGCAGAAATATACGTCTTAAACTGTCGATGTAGTTCATTCTCAAATGATACAATACAAACCTAGCACAGAACAAATCATGCTGAAGATATGAGAATAGCAAATGCCATTAACTTAATGTTTATAACGTTGTTCATTTCTACAACTTTTTGTCATAGTAATTTTCAATCATAGGTGCAGATTCAATAATCAACGAATTTCAACCATGTTATTAAACAGTGACGAGAACAATTGAAATTCTTTAAAAACAGGCGTTAGTCTGAGACTTGAACGTCACTTCATAGTCTGCTATCCAAATAACTTACAATAAAAAAGTTCGTTTTTGATTATGAGTAGCCTTGCAAGACCTTTGCATTGTTAGTGTTTCATTGATACATACTCGCAGTTGGCAGCCAGTGTCACGTTGTGCTCGCAAGAAGCAGTCGGCAACGTTACAAGGATCGTAACCAAAGCGACCACATCCAACAGTCGGGAATGCTACTGACGTCATGCCGGCAGCTGTCGCCTTGACGAGGCACAACTTGATAGTATCATACAGCAGCTGCAGCAGCAAACATAGCAAACAATTTGTACACGTCGTACATACATTCTGTTCACAAGCAGACTGTGGTAGTTTGCTAAGGTAGTATTTTCTGATTAAAACATTTGAAAGATTTCATGCCTCAGAAGCAATGTGACCTTGACTGCAAGAAGGTAGTTTCTGTTTGAACAGCAAATGTGCTGGCAACTTCAAGTTACAGAAAAGTAAATAAATCAAAATACAGACGAAACTACGAGTATTTAAGGCCAGTATACATTACTTCTTAGAAATAACTGAATTAGCAGTTACAAAAGTGTAATTTACTTACTTACTTACTTACTTTGCCCCGTAACTTTAGGAACTGTGTTCAAATTACTTTGTGAAATATAATTCAAATACGAATTACTTTTTCGTCTTTCTTTACATGTGCCACATATCTGCAAGTGCATTGTTTGTTCACAGTACGTTAGTACACAAATCTATACGCTAGTTAAAACCAAAAGGTGCTGCTAAATGCCGTTTCAAGGTGGCTTGAAGATGCTCTCACGTGGGAAACCTCTCCTGAAAGTTTGAACGTTGTGCAGCGTTCCGTTTTTGAGTTAACAGCTGGCATGGACAGACAGACAGACAGACGGACAGAGGGGATGTAATGAATAATGCAGCCATCCAGGAAAGGACTGCATAATGAATGGATCGACAGACAGATAATTATAATAAGTTCAGTAATAATTAATCTGAGAAAACACAAGAACAGCACACACCTTGACACTGTGTTCGTCTCGGTATGGTCTGACTGCCGCGTGGTAGATGCACTTTGCCTGCAATCCAGCCGCCGACGTCACTGTAATGTCATGGCCAAATTCTGAAGGCGGTGACTGGTTACTGAATTCCTGCCAATAAAGTAATCAGTAAATGAAATTAAACGTTAAACTGGCAGACATGGTTCGCATCCGTGACAAAAACATGTCACTCACAAGTATATGATATAGTTTCTATAGATTAGAACTCTCTGTGTTAGCAAATGGAACCAAATTATAAGGCTGATTCTCTCCAGACTGACTAAAATGAAACAGGATATATGCTTACATCTGCATTGATGGAATTAGCAATTCATGAAACGGTGCTGCAAGCTGTCAATGACAATGCTAAAACAAGAGCATACCCGCTGTAGTGCGGGTCCTGCGCGACGTAGAAAACAGGACGAGACTACCCCAGCTTTGGCCAGGTTCGGTGTAGCATTGGCAACCACGTTGACTAGAACGTCGGCCTGAACATATCACAAAGATTCAACAGCTGTGACTACTAGCAATCCAATAGTCGCCTTTTATTATAACTGGTTAATCCTTTAACCACTAGCGTCGCCATCTATGGGGACACTGGGGCACATGCTCCACCCCCTCAAATAGACCTAAAAAAAGTTGGTATAGACAGACTGCATACACTCTAGATTTTTGGTATATTCTGCCATTAGTGATAAACGTGGCCACTAGTGGTCATCTGCAGGCCAAAAACTGTACAGAAATCAATTAGCGCCAGAGATCCACCCCAGATCCTGCGGGGGGGGGAGCTTACAGTGTTCATTGGACCACCTAGGTGCTGCCTCCTCCCCAAGAACCCCATCCTCACCCGGCCCTCCATCCTCACCCAGCCTTTATGGCCTCGCTGTCTTGTGCCCCCTCAACGAATATCCTGGCGACGCCACTGCCCTTCACAATGACCTGCTTATATCTGTCAAATAACTGGCAGGTATTTGTTGACTTGTGACAGAGTTTGCTTGCAAACTTAGTTCTGAGTGCACTGACACCAAATACTAACTTTTTACATGGGACTTTCTATGGGATTCTTACAGTGACTGCATCACTAAAATTACGACAAAAAAACTAAAAAATCGAGAAACAAAAAAACATCTCAAAGTTTTTGCTAGTTAAGTGACTATAACGCAACATTACGACTTTACAATTGCGATAAAATTTGATCTATGTGGATTAACTTGCTCTGAAGGTGTCGCTTTGTTGTCAGAAAGGGCACCTGCAATTTCCAAATGATTCCTTATAATAGTTTAGGAGACCACAATTGACCTGATTAACCGGAAAAATGGCTGTTGAAACGTTGTGTAACTCAATTATCAAATACAGTATTTACATGCAGTAATTATAACAAAGTGACTGGAGAGGAAAAATTCAACTGCCTAGTTCAATTTTCATATTTTAACAACTAATATTACTTGCTGGGCAACATTTCATGCAGCTTATATGAACCATGAACTCTACTAAGTTGACAGTGCAAAATAACAAACGATGCTGTAATACAATGTCACACCTCAAAGTCGGGCAGACTGCCAGATTTGACTTCAATTGACAATGAACTTGACGAATTTGTAGGCGTCATCAGTGATGGCTGCATGGATTGGAGACTTTGAAGCTCTATGCATGACATCAACTACATTTACATGTGTTTCAAAGAATCCAGTCTATATAATGCAACTAAGCTGTGCCAATATATGTACAAAATAATGTGAAAATACATTATAACCCATGACTACTGCTCAACCTCATGATTTTTACTAACTGTGCTGTACACATTTGAATGCTAAACCCTACTAAGGATGATTTATCACGATTGATGTCCTTGATCACTGGTGTCTTTGCCATATTCTGAACATTTCTAAGCACGATCATAATCACCAACATGGATGTCAGGAAGCAATGATGCTGACCATACATCGCCATGTATTAGTGATGGGCAGTCTCGAGACACATCTTGGTGTCGAGAAAGTATTTTTAAAGTCTTGGTCTTGAACTTCTGTCTCGAGACCAAGACAGTTTCAAGACAGCTCTGATTTTTATAGTCAATTATCCATAATGCTCATATCTTCAATTAAACAGACAATGCATTATTGTTTTGGCATTCAATCACGTCCTGTGGAGCCTCAATTGTGACAAGTTCATACTCATCACAAGAGACTCATTAGATCCATCCAATAAATGTTTTGGTCGTGGTCCAATCACTAGAATGTATCAAGGATGCGGACTTCTGCAGGTACTAACACGGCACTCTATAATGGCATTAATCAGACTGATGAAGTCCACCTAGTTGATGTACCTGGTAATCAGATATCTTACTGCCAACATGTTATGTTTTTGCAATGGTTATGTTTTTGTCTCAGTTTGTTTGTAAGTAAGTAAGTAAGTAAGTAAGTAAGTAAGTAAGTAAGTAAGTAAGTAAGTAAGTAAGTAAGTAAGTAAGTAAGTAAGTAAGGTTCTGGGGTTGATCTGGAACTGGCTATGGGGAAATCACTAAATTAATACGCATTATTGCCTACTTGCTTAAGTAAGTAAGTAAGTAAGTAAGTAAGTAAGTATTGTGCATTTATATAGTGCATTACATGAGACACCCCTAACGTGCTAAATGTGTCTGTCTGTCTGTCCCTCTGCAGAGTTTCTTAAATGTTACGGATAACATTAAATGTAATTTTTGGAAGTGGTTGGCCTTGGAAAAAGAAATAATCGTTTAGGTTCTGGGGTTGATCTGGAACTGGCTATGGGGAAATCACTAAATTAATACGCATTATTGCCTACTTGCCGAGATACTACATTTGTTCTGCACTGGGATGCACTAGTCAATAGCAGCAGCAAGCCAATCAGCACTGTGTTCTCGGATGTCATTGGGTTTCATCAGAAGTACAAAAGTCAAACCCCTTGCATTGCATGGTCAGCCTTGGTAAGGGTCTGCACTCTCTACATTCTTTACAGTAAGCTCCACTGGCAGTTCAACGTAATGCAATATTGTGTAATACAGTTGAACTTATAGGAACAAAAACTTACAAAACATGTCTGTCATTCTATCAATCATTATGCTACTGGTATTTAAATATGTGTGACAGTGTAGTAGTTCATACTCACGACTTTCAGGTGCAGAAGTAAAGGATTTGAATGTTCTCCGAAGAGTCGGCTCATAAGCAACAATATACATCTAAAATTGATTTAAAAAAACGAGTTTTTGTAACAGTACACATACCAGGCTCGTGAACTTCCAATTATGAGATCATAATCCTGAGACCTCCACTTCATCAAGAGAATGCAAAAATACCGACATCATTAATATTTCAAATTTTGTTGTCCATTAAACTTTCTAAAGCACCATGCCTACTTCACGAGTTGCCTTAATTACCACCATTAAAACTAAATGTATATCGACAAAACTTGCAAAACTAGCCATGTACATTATCATATCAATAACTTTTGCAAAACAATGCACATAATACCAAAATTTTGTACATTTGTTTATTTGTGTACATCCAACTTTAGCATATCCTACCACCTAAAACCACAACATCGTGAACTCGGTTAACTTTTTCAACTGGAACGTGTTTCACTGCTCATAAACTTGTAAACACAAGTTCACCCACCCAATGTAATGAAGTATAAGACAATTTTAATAACATGACGAATACATGATAAATAACATAAAACAATCACTGGTTTAGCCACATATCAACATAACATAACAGCAATACAACTGCAAAACAAGTTTTATGTTTAAGTATATAAAATAGCAGACAACCTGAACTGTGGACTGCATATTTCTTTGTGCTTGTACAAAGCTATGTGCAACTGACTTAGGATCAAATCCCAGTTTTCCACATCCGACTGTAGGAAAAGCTATTGAAGACACTCCATCTTTTTCCGCCATTATCAAACATTTTTCCACTGTTTTCTGAAGCAGCTACAATAACACAATGTTAAAGTAATTATAGAAGTTAGGCTTAAACACTGAAGTGACTTCATAGTTACTATACGCACAGGCAACATACTGTAGTAAAATAAACAGCTTCTACAACACATGCAATCCATGCATATATTTAATCCTTTTACTTTAACTAAAATACGAATTTTAATTTAATAAACCACAAAAACTATAACTATATTACACAAGAAACTTAGCTATCAGTAACAGATCGCACCTCAGCAGTGCACAAAGTAACAATATTACTGAAATGACCTCCAAAGGTCACTCAAGGTCACTGAAAATGGTACCATTTGAAAGCTTGGGTACAGTTTTCTATTCATATTCCATAGCAACTTTAGCCGCCTCAGAGATATTTAGCATCAAATAATCGGATGACCTTGACATCTGGGTAAGGGGTCATTCATGGTCATTGGAAATTGCACCATTCAATTAATCACATACTAGTTCCTATTGGCATTCCACAGTAACTATGGCCCATCTTGTATCATTTTCGAGATAAAGTGAGATATCGATCGAAAATTGTGATTTTTTCATACCCTACCTGCACTCAATACCCCCGTGTGATGTGACCCCATCGGAATTTCGAAAAAAATGTTTATTACTGGGAAAACCGGAATGACGGGCTACCATACGCTGAAGAAAGTATGATGATATGTTAAGCCGTTTAAATACAATACCGGAACATAACAGACCAATGGACAGACGGATGGACAGATGGACAGACAAGCGAACAGAATTGCTACACGAATATCACGCATCAGCACAGCTGTTTTGACACACAATAAAAACAGTGTCAACATTTCCATTATGCACAAATAAGTCAGCATCATTTGTACATCGGATAGACGATACTGACCAATTAGCAACTGCACGTTACCTGAACGCTTTGCGGATTTTTGTACTTAGGAACAGCACAATGGTATATGTGTTTAGCTTGAATATGTCCATAGGATCTTGTCCGAACAACTTCACCAAACTGAGGCCAGTTATCTTCAAGCTCCTAATATACACATTTATTTACAAAATTAAAATAAAAAACACAAAATCTCTCTGCTCAATGGCCATAGGAGAGGAAGTCAGTAAACACGAGTTGCAAAGCCAGTGCACTGGCAGACCGCAGACCTAGGTACAAGGCAAACTGTGCCATTTCTTCCCCAGCAGTGGACAGTAAGCGTAGCCACCAGCAGTATTCACCTTGCCTGCCAAGGGCCGGCGAGTTTGCATGGGTGATGAGTTAAATACCAAGATAGTGTATCCACAAATGGTCACCGATCTCACCACTAACCTAGCTCAATGTACAGTAAACCAAACTGCTAACTAATATAAAGAATTAAACACAAATTTAACCCTTTAGACTCCAAAGGCAATTATAGTGCCACATCGAATAATACAAAGTTGGTACACTGGCCATTGATGGATGGGCTGTTCATTTGATACAGCAAAGAGGGGCCTAGGCGGGCTGTGGCCCCGCCCAGTTCCCTCCTCGCTGTACAAAATGTAACAGCCCACCCGTCAACGGTCAGTGTACCAATCACTGTATTGCTATATGGTGGTCCGTTGCTCTGCGGTTTTAATGTGGCGATTAAAGGGTTGATGCTAAGGATCATTTATAGAAAGTTGTTGTCCAGATAACTGACTTAAGATGAACTTCATAAACTGTCTTTAAGACTACTTGCAGCGTAAATGCTATATACACCTGTTGCGCTATATGGCTGGCATTGGATGATTGTCAAACTGTCAGCAAACATCAACTTCTTGACATATTCAAAATCACATTCACTCGGTATCATCTCTAACACTGTTATATATTCCAAATATTTACAAGCAAACAGCAAGAGTTTCAGCTGTTGAGTCTTGTTATGATCATTATCAGTACCTGGCTGTTATTACAGACAACAGTATAAACTGATGCTCACGTCCTGCAGCTTGTCTCCGGCAGCATCCAGGAAAGCAGCAGAAACAGCTCCAGCTCTCGACAAGTCTGGTGTTTTCGACGAGATCACGTTCACCAGGACGTCTGCCTGCTGAACATATAACAGCACTAATTTCTAAGCCAGTTCAGTTTCTCAATTAATGCACAAACACATATATAAGCTACATAAATATTAGGTACTATCTATGTCTGTACATAGTGTAACGAGAAATTTACCATAAAGTCGGTAAGACTGCCTTCCACGATGAGAATCTGTGGTGCTGAGGTCTGCAGTGAATGTTCACGTTCTTCTCGCTCGCAATATATCTCGCTGTGTTTCGAAGACTCTGCTGCTGCTACTGCTGCACTAATGGATGGTCTTCACACGGACACACAGTCACACATCTCACTACTTTAGCACTGCTGTGTTACCAGTAACGCACTACTGTACTGTAGTTAACTACTGAAATATTCAGTAACTGTAACTGCAACTACTATAGTAAGTAAGTAAGTAAAAAGTCAATTTATATAGCGCATCGACGTGAAACCTCTAATGCGCTGAACAGAAACGTCTTCAGAAATTGTCTGAAACTGTTCCCGCCAATAATTGGGTTACGCAAGTTGTCCGGCAAAGAATTCCAGACCGACGGACCAGCCACACAGAAAGCCCGTCGGCCATAGGAGCTGAGCTGGTGACGCGGTACGACCAGGAGCCGCTGGGCAGCGGAGCGAAGATGTTGCCGTGATGCGACGCCTGCGACTGGCTGGCACAATTCCACGAGGTACTGAGGCGCTTGACCATGCAGACAGTTGAACACCATGATGCCGAGTTTGTACACGACTCGCTCAGGAACATCCAGCCAATGTAGCTCGGTATGGAGGAGTCGTGACAAGCCTCGGTCGAACTTAACAAGTAACAGGTATGAGTGGTAACTGTAACATAAAGTAATGAAACTAAACGCTGCTGGAAGCATTACTGTATGATGTAATAATATTTCTGTTATTGACTAAAACTTTCTTCTAAAGATGTCTTCACACGATCCAACAGTGACTTCACTTAGCGTCACATATCATCTGCTTGTCACGAAAGTTTTTCCCTTACCTTGCTATCAATGTTTGGAACTAGTTGCCAGATAACATCATGTCATCACCACATTACAAATAAGCTGTACTTTTATGACTAAAGTTCACATTACAGGTGGGGCCTGATGTGAATGAATACTTGCTGCCTTTGACTACTGCAAGCATTCATATATTTATTTTGTTCACTGCACTTTTCTCTGTTTTTCCTTATTGTTTGTTTAATCTACTTGCAAGTAAATTTGCTTTAATTTGATTTTGTTGAAGTAACATTACTATCACATTTTATGCATGTCTAATCAAAAGAACATTTTGGTTTAACATAGTTCAGTTTGCAGTAGATTATGAGAACACTTAAATTAACATTTAACAACCGAGTTAAAGCTACTTTTCTAGAAGTAATTAAAGGGAAGGCAAAGCGTTCACAATCATTGCATCAGTTGAGAACGAAATTAAAATTTGTTTCAACGCTTAACTGACCACACTGTTGCCCTCTAGCGACATATTGATCGTGTGATGTCACAAGTGACTGAATGATATATTCTTTCTTTGTGAGTGAGTAACAACAGAAGTTGTTGGATGTTGCAAACTTATCTATTTATTTACTGTTAAATATAAACACTGCAGTTTATATGCTACAGTAACCTGGTCACTTGTGACCTTACAAGTGACTATATAGGTTATAATTTTGCTTGGTAGGTGTCGCCAGTGCAAAGACAAATGTATAACTATATTTTTATTTCATTCATGAGGTCAAAACAAAACAGATCGCTTTTGTGAATCGTAATTGTGGAACATTAGCTTCATTGTGTATTTTTTGGTGGATGTGATGATATCACTTTAATTATTATGTAGTTAATGACTTTTGCAAAGTAACTATTTCAACAATGTATATTTTTACCTCACTCGTGATAGCCAACATGGTTTTGTTTTTGTCACCTGTGTTGCCATGGCAACGTTACGGAAAAACGGTGACATCCATCGTCACAAAACTTTCAGAATACACGGACAATGATTCTTCTACGATCATGCCATTAAATTCGCCAGGTGGCAGCACCCAGTAATGGGGTGCAAGACGATATCTGCTGTGCCTGGCACTACTTGCTCACCATAAGATAGGAGTTTATTTCATAAACTAGACAATACAGAGTTGCTGTGATATCAGCCTGCATCAGCTTTGCAATAAAAATCGTCTGCTGTATTGGCAACTGGAGGTGCAACCTCAGAACAGTTTGTGTAACTCTCCATAATTGTTATTTTTGTATTCAACATTTTGCAAACTTCTTGTATAAACAATTAAATATACACCTTGTGCTGACAGCTGAATCCTGCACGGCTATGACACACTTGTGTTTCATTTGCAAATACTCAATAACCATTTCTCCATGGCTCTCTTTACCAAAGTCTTCTAACCTCAAACCTGGCGAAAAATTGTCACCCACACACATAACAATGTTCAAGTGAAACAACCTTTGCTACTGGCATTTACAGATAACAATATATTATTATAAAATAGCAGCACATAATTTTGCATTTAAGATTAATCATGCACACATCACTGTACTGTCTGAAAATTATCACAACAAATACAGAAAGAAACACAACGTAGATCAATAAGAAAAATGTCAATCAAAGCAAACAGGAAATAAAACAAACAACGAGCCACAAACTTGACATAAACACAAGTATTGAACTTCGTAAACATGTAAATCACATTATTTACATCACGATTAATAAAACAAATCACCTGGTTGAACAATCTCTAAATTATCAGTGCAGACGACATCAAGATAATTGGTTTTGATAAACTTTGTGGCAGCTTCTACATTGTCAGTCAAGCCAGTGACCGTCAAGCATTTCAGGTTCTCGTCAAACTTCACGTCAAGCGGGGCTGCAGAACTGGAACTGAAAATAAAAATGACATTATATCAAATAACTGTATCATAATACGAAATGCATTAGTTAACAAAGGAAGAACTAGAATTTGCAGCTGCTGCATTAATACATTGATGTATTGCTTGCAGTTTTTAGTTTGTGTTTCATCGATAGACTTCATGTGCGATGGTCGTCTAAGCTGGCTAGCTACTTGAATCACCTTCTGTTGCAAAGTTGCATCAAGTTTTACCAAGTACGTCTATTACACCGAACTCAATGTCACAGTTCTCCTGTACATAATTCACTGTTTTCAAATATCCGATATTGGGAGCCCTCTTGACTCGCACAGAACAGAAGCAAGTGATCCTAAACTTTACTACTCTTGTTAAATCCTTTTCTATGATGAGATACTGAACTCTGGCAAAGATTACTTCTCCGTAACACAGTCATGACAGATCATTCTGTGTAACCTAGACTTTACCTAATTTGAAATTTTATACCACTGAGTAGGAAAATAACGATCATGTCATAGCGAAATAACTTATTATGTCATGTGTCGAGTGGGATGTTAAATCATATTTACTCACTCATTACCACTGCTTCTATCACTACTTACTACTTCGTTTTCATTCAAGAAACCTAGTCCAAGTTAGGTCGTGAAACCTCTGTGGATTGCCAGAGCAAAACCTTTACATCCCATAAGCCTGTCCAACAGGGTCAAAGTGTTTTAATGCTGTCAGCTGTTAATCTAACTTTTTCAAACACAGAGTCAAGCACATAATTATTTCGTTGCACACCAGTCTTGAATCAGCAGCGACTGCAAATACCTGTTTTGTTGATGTTGCGACGTTACAGATTTCAGTTTATCATGAATTTCAACTCTAAAGTGCAGCAGTAGCTGGAACTGATCTGCAGACATGTTGATCTTGCGCTGGACTATGCCGTTCTGCCTCAGCATCATTTCCAGACTTTTGCTAATGTCGTTCAAGGCGTCGATGCTGCCTTCCACAACTATTTCATTTTCACGATACTCAGTACTCACAGTAACGAAGAACTCTGATTCGAATTTGCCGACGGCATCGGCCCACTGGGACGACTTCAGAAACGTCACATGCTGGTCGCCGAATGTTATTTTCTTGCTCGACAGTGCATTTTCTAGCAGAAACTTTGCATCACTCGACGTCTTGCCGTCAGCTCCAAGAACGAAGGGATACGCGCTGTCCTTGGCGTAAAATACGGCATTCATTGACGCCAGCTGCGTCTGCAACCAGCTCTGACCTCTGCTGGACTGCAGCAATTTAACAACGCCTCTGGGAAGGTGAAGTGAGATGCTAGTGAAGTTGGCAACCAGCTCGTATAGTTTCATTTTCGATTCTGTTACGTTCTCGTCAGCTACTGCAACAAGCTCGACTGCATTCTCTGCCATGACGACTCGCAGCGTACACGGAAAGTCGACATTTCCAGCCGCCATCATCTTTTCCAGGAGACACAGTTTCTCCGCGGAGAACGGCAGCTTACATGTCAGCTCGGCATTTTGCTGAAGTTGACTTTTTGGCACATTTATCAACACCTCGTTATCTTGTTCCGCTTCAGCACGCTCATCGCCGTCGTCGTCCTTGTCATCATCACTATCATCGTCGTCGTCGTCACGCGAAAGCTCACAGTCTTCGTCGGTCTCAACAAGCGCTTCATCGTCGCTGTTACGATCTGGACACGTTTCACACCGTTGAAGTGATGGCGAGTTGCTGCACGACGGCTTGTCCCTGTCTGTCAGTTTGAACCAGTCGGCAACCAACAGTTCGGAGTTCAGACACTGACGGCGAGGCGGCGAACTGGTCGCCGTTGTCGTGTTCTCCTCTGAGCTGAAATAATCGCCGCTGTCGTCGTCGACGTCATCGGCAGCGTCCAGGTTGGCGACAGACGACCCCGTTTGCGATCCATCACCACGTACACTTCGCTGGTCGACTGGCAACTCCATCATTGCTGAATCTGACAGTAGCTCATGCTTCCATCTTTCAGACTCCGGTAAAGAAGATATGGGTGTGACTGATGTATAGCTGGTTAATGACAGCCGTTGCCCATAGTAGTAGACCTCAGATTTGGCAGCAAGTCGTGCAGCAACTGCATGACAGCAAACATTCGTCATTATTTTCAAACAAATCTTATTACGCTTATCTGTTACTGCTATTTAGCTGCTACTGACACTGAACTGAACTGAACTAAATTCAATTTAATTCACTGGCAGTGGCAGGCTCGTAGCCCATGGACAGAAGCTGCTGGAGAGAATCGTTCAGAGGCGGCTGCAGACCTTTTTGGACAAAAACGGTCTAATGCCGAAGACACAGTCGGCGTACCGTCAGTACCACAGCACTGAGACTGTCGTTACTAAGGTCTA
>Ga0209149_1000352_pt1 | contig 18851 bp, 13 predicted proteins | sample WorMetTyACAVOLI2_FD_187423 | JGI IMG/M metagenome (GOLD analysis project Ga0209149, IMG submission 187423) | Marine gutless worms symbiont microbial communities from Max Planck institute for Marine Microbiology, Germany - Olavius algarvensis... ... | reverse complement strand
AAGAAATGATAATTAACACGTCTCACTGCAATTTTCCGGACAAACTGAGTGTTTCTGACGTTGAGATTAAACGAGTTAATGTTTTTAAACTTTTGGGTGTTCATATTAATCAATCTCTCAAGTGGGACGACCATGTCAGTGCCATAATGTGTAACAAAGCAGCCACACGTATTTATTTTTTGAAACAACTAAAACGTAGCTCTGTGAACCCTGATGATTTATATCATTTTTACAGACCAATTCTTGAATATGCATGCCCTGTCTGGCATAGCAGTTTGACGGTCGAACACATTAATCGTATTGAGGCAGCTTTGATTATTTGGATTTCTGCAGTAGGAACGGTTTGTCTACACTGTACGAAAGGCGAGATTTGTTGGTCAGACAGTTTTTTCAAAGTATATTAAATAGCCTAAATGTAGTGGTCTCAATTATCTGTTGCCTGAAGAGAGGTCGGACCGTGTCATTGGTAAACTGCGTTACCCATCCATTTTTAAATTGCCACATGTGCATACTACTCGTTCAAAGACATCTTTCATTAATTATGCCCTTGATCATTATACGATTTTACTTAGCTTTCATGTGTAAGCTTTTGTACTTTGTGTTGTGTGTTTGTCTATTTTATTTTTAATCCAGCCTTCGGGCTGCAATTATCATTAATAAAATTGAGTTGAGTTGACCTTGAAGTCACAATCACCTGTGATTTGAAAGCATCCCAGCAGTGTACTCATGCTTACAGTAAAGCAAACAAACAAAATACTCGGTGTCATCAAGAGATCAATCTTGTATAAATCAAAGGACATTTTAATATACCTGCATAAGTCATTGGTTCGGCCACACTTGGAATTCTGCACCGCAGCGTGGAGTCCCCACAACGTCAAGCATAAGGAACTCCTCGAGAAAGTCGAACGACGATTCACACCCATGATAGGTCTGGTCTGAAAGATGTTCATACAACAAAAGACTGTAGATATTGGGTCTCTGGTCACTAGAGGAGAGATGAATACGCTCACATCTGATCGGAGTGTATAGTTTTGACGTTAACTCGTGGTGCAGTAACTTGTTGCAGCAGTCGATGCTGTCGTGTCACCTGACGCGATTTCGACCAATTGCGTTATCATTACTTTTATTATTATTATTATTATTATTAGGCGTATATGTTTTTGTTCGCACATACCAGTTTGTGGTACGACAATACGTAATCGATACTTCATCGTGTCAAATCGACATTTTAGCAGTATTGCCCAGCTCCACAACTCGACGTTGGGAAACGTTATTTACGCGCCATCGACGCCACGATAAATCGGACTAGGAGGCGAGGCGCCGTGAAGCGGGTGAGTGAAGGAGGGCTGACGGCCCGGCCGACACGACCACGACACGAACTAGCACACCATGCCAGTCCACAATCTACATGGCTTCACCACCAGCAGCAGCTAGCATCTCCTGTAGGCCTACAGGCCGCGGCGTGGCCTTAAGAGGCGTAGCGAAGGTTTTCGGCGCTACGGCCAGCAAACACATTTTTGCGCCTCCTCAGCTCCTCTAGCCCGCTTAATCACCGCTAGACAGCGACTGCACAGCAAAGTCCAGGAACTAAACTGAACGTTTGATGTTGCGTGACTTTGAAAGTATAACCAACTATGTGCGTCTCTTTTGGCACCCACGGGCCCTGCGCCCATGCGACCCCATCTCACCCACCCGTCGATTACGCCACAGGCTTCCGAGCAAGGCCAAGATGCGATAAAATATGCACCATCTGTTTACGTCTCGCGTGTTGGCGTCTTCGTTCTTCAAACGTGCCTACCAACCTGTCGTTACGACGCGACGGCCACGGTTTCCAGTTTCCGACACAGCTCGTGCTTTCCGCGTCCTGGAATTGGTACCGACTGGAGTCTCTAAGCCACCGTCTCTCAGCCGTCACGCAAGGCAGCAACGGAAGGTCGATCGGCCGAGGAAAGCGTGGGGCAGCTCGACCGAAACTAAAGCAGTGACATTAATGGATCAGCAGCGGATTAAAGGTGTAGTAATTGCAGCCGTCCTGCGGAGTTTAGCAGGATTTATGCCCCGTTTCCAGCATTACGTCTGCAACGTCCGTATACGCTTCCGCAGCATCAATGCTTTACACGTGTGATACCCGACGGTATAGAAACAAGAAGCTCAGCTGTTGCAGACACACCGCGCGTGCTTCGTGTCATTGAATATTTCTCACAGTCACTCAAGATCGTTTGAAATTACACACTTGAGTAGGGCGCGTGTAAGTCCCTATTAGTATTCCACTGTAACTATGCTTCTGTCTTGTATAATTTTCGAGATAAAGCGAGGTATTAGTCGAAAATCACCGTCTGCATTCGACGCCGCCAATAGGCGGGTCTCTGTCGCAATACTGTCATACTGTTTCGTACGGAGAAACCAGAATGGTGTGGCTGTCTAACGGTGAAAAAAAGTTTGACGATATGTTTAGCTGATTCAATAGAATACCGGCGTGTGACAGACAGACGGATAGATGGACGGAAGGACATCTTGCGATGGCATAGTTCGCGCTATGCATAGCATCGCGCGGTAAAAACGTGCAAACAGAACTCAATTCTGCGCATACGTGTTGCAAATCTTTATTCACTGATAACATGGTAGATGATAAAAAGCAAAGAAAAATAACAAAAAACTTCATTAAAAAGCATTTACACGCACAATTGCTGTGGACGAACGTTACGTAAGTTATGTTCAGACGTAGTGCTGGAAACTAGGCATTACTCTAATATCGACACACCACAGTCACGTCAGCTATAATTTTCGACTTCCAAGTAGGCCCTAAGCTGCTCAGACGAGATTCAATCGAAACAAACGCCAATAAAGGCAAATTCTATAAGCTCCGTCAATATTAGGCCTATGTGAAACGCTCTGTTGCTGTCTTCCTATCTGTACGAGTCTACATCGATGTTCTATCCCTCCATGGAGTATTTAGCCCTCGCTTCGGGAGATGTCAACGAACCAACTAGCCCCTTACAGCAGTGCACCGGTTATGCGATGTTGAAAATTATTTTTCTGGGTCACGTTTTTGTTCAAGTGTAATTTGTTGTCACCTGGCTTTAAAATGTATGGTGTACGTTTCCAAAAACGCTCCAGCTTCCGAGGGCCTCCGTCCCGGGGCTCCCGAATTTTCAATCATCTCAGACCGCTTTTGATATACTGGTCGTGGACACTGGTAACTGTTTGACCGAGTTTCTGTAAAGACCGTCCTGAAACGTGAAAAGATGGTGTGCGTTGTGTACAATGTATAGGTTAAAACACTGTTTACATGTCTTTACAGCTTGCTTGCACGACCTCTGAAGATCTCCTTTTAGACCTTGTTCATGAGCAATAATCTTCTCCGTTTGAACAACCCAACCGTGCAGTGATCGCAGGCGTTGCAATAATTACCTCGTTCCGGCGACGAAGTGTTGTTAGTAGTCGCCTGCGTTTGTAAGTTTTTTTGTGTGCTGTTTTTTTCTAACTTTGGTTGTTAGCAACGCTGCAGAAAACTGGTACACTGCAGCTGTTGTCGTAAACTGTCAAAATACATGTGGACGGCCAGTGGCTGTTCGATGTCACATTTAACCATTTAAAACCCTGCAAACAGAGTAACGGACAGCAATACGGTGATTGGTACACTTGCCGCTGATGGGTGGGCTGTTACATTTGGTACAGCGAGGAGGGGCCTGGGCGGGCTGTGGCCCCGCCCAGTCCCCTCCTCGCTTTACCGAATGTAACACCCCATGCACTCAACAGGCAGTGTACCAACTTCATATTATTCATTGTGGCACTATAATTACTATGGCAAAAATACCATTTGCTGCTCGGTAGTCGGTAGAAGGACCGTTTGGCTTCGTCGACAAAACATTTACTAGGAACGCACTATATACAAGCCAATCAAATTCTCGACCATCCAACGCATGTATCTTTAATAAAGTCGAGTTGAGTTGAGTATACTGGGGCACAATTTATCACGTCTCGCACCTATACGCAGACAACACAGTTCAGACGTGTCTCGTACACTAAATTGACTAAGTTTAATTTTCTAGAAATAGTTTGGCTTTGTGCTTGCACGTTTCGATGCACGTGACTGCTCGGCGTCTAACATCAAGGCCGCGGATATGTTTTTGGTTTAGATATGTTTTTGGTTTACTTCGCTGCACGTAGGTGGCGTGGTCCCACCTCTGCTTTGACGACGCACAGTTGCACTGAGAAGTAATTTACAGGCCGCCGCTAATGTTAGAAAATATACACTGACCGCAGCCGATGACTGTTATGAGGGAATCTGTGAAGATATACGTCCAGCGCCTCTGTGAAATACTAAACGAAGTTCCCCTTGCCAAGTTCCACCCTTTGTCTACATTATGTATGTCATATTCGTGCATGTATTATGCTAATCAGTGCGGCTGGTATTGGGGAGCTATGAGTTTCGACGAAGCAGAAGCGATGCTGGCCAATCGTCGTGACGGATCGTTCTTGGTGCGGGACAGCTCTGATGAACGCTATATCCTCAGCCTCAGCTTCCGGTCGCTAGGTGGCACTCATCATACGCGCATCGAACACTATAAAGGTAACGTCGACTCGATTAGTGGACGCTAGGTATAGTTCTATTCATAGCTGTGATGGGACAGTAGGTATAGTAGAGGGAGGGGGTGCGTGGGGTGTTTGAATAGTGGGCGGTGCGTCGCTCGCAGCTGGCTCGTGATTGGTCGGCGCATTAAGGGAATGTGAAATGCGATCTACTACTATGTACAAGCAACAACGCGGTGCACAGTAGGCATTTTTGGATATTTTTACACTAGATTGCTCAAAATCTTGGTCTTCTGTGTCTATAAGACCAAAGATACAAGACCAAGACCAGAGCTGCAAGACCAAGATTAAGACCAAGAGCAGACTTGCAAGACCAACACCAAGACCAAGACCGCAGCCTACAAGACAAAGACCAAGACCAGTTTTTGTTGGTCTGAGACCGGTCTTGTCAAGTTGTCATAAGACCGAGGTCTCAGCCCACATCACTGATTATTGAACCATTTCACAGGTGGAACCGGAGAAAAATTAAGTAAGTATATTGAGCTATACCAGTGGCGGATTCTATAAACCTGGAATGTCTAATTTTGTAGTCACTGTCACCAAACTACACAACTCTGCTCGGCGTCGACGCCGTCGTTACGCCCCGCCTACCGGCCCTCCTGCAGCAGCTCGCACGCTCACCCCCATCGTCCACTATACCTAGTGTCCATTGTCACATCAAAGGCACTATACGTAGCGTCCGACTACCGTCGACTCGACACGCATTTCGCATTACAGCTGTAGACGGCTGCCCGTGTAAGTGGTAGGCTAGTCTGCACTCTGCAGTGGACGTTTAACCATTTAAGGCTTTGGCAATTACATGTACCTTCCTCCCTAATGGGTTGTGGCAGTAGCTGTTCTGTCAATATTTTAGTAGCAGTTTAAGACTATTATAATTGTGGTAATCAGCACAGTGGCCCTTGATGATGGAGTTGTTTCATTGGCAAAAGAAAGACGGTTTTGGCTGCCGTTTTAGTCATCTCTGTCGAGACGACTTGTAAAACCAGTCAAATGTCAGCCCATGTGTGCGGCCTTAACTTAACATTTTCAAAACCATAAATCTCCGAGACTGCTGGGTCGACGTCGATGAAACTTGGCATGTATGGGTTGGGGGACAAAACTTCTAGGAAGCGGAATTTTGAATTTCGGCCCCTGCGCCGCGCGGGAGAGATGATCCACCCCGAGCGGGGTGCTTACTACGCCACGTAGTCTGTTCTGTTTTTGTGTATTTTTGCTTCTTTCCTAGATACATTCTCGACTATACTCGTTTGTTTGTATGATGTTTGAATTTAATGTTGCTGCCGTACGTGGTTGTATAGGAATTTGAAACATGCTGTGCGAGTGTGATGCAGTTTGTTGTGGGGAATTCCGCCGGCGTGTGCAGGTACTTTCAGTTTCTGTTCTCAGTCGCTGGCGTCGAGCGGCGGCAACGAGTCGCCGGCAACGACGATCGTCGACTTCATCGACAACGCGATGGCGACGTCGCGGTCCGGCCGTTGCCTCTACTACCTGCTGCCGCGCAGCCCCGGCCTCGTCCCGACTCCCGTCCGCATCCTTCACCCCGTGTCGCGGTTCCGCTGCATGCACTCCCTCCAGCACCTCTGCAAGTTCGCCGTCCTCCGCCACGTCCGCCTCGATCTCGTCGACCGGCTACCGATACCACCGCGCCTCAAGGAGTACATCAAGCACGGCCGCGCCACCGCCGCCAACCCCACGTGACCACCACACCCCGCACAGACTATCTAACGACGAGGCAGCAGCCGGCCATGGTCTATGTCGCAGCACGCAATGGGCGAGTCCAGTTGTATTCCACTCGTTCTAAAACGTTGGAACGGATTATTTCGCTCCGGTGACCGGGATCAACTGAACGGGGACAGGAGCTTTTGCTCGGACGAGAGAAAGAACGACCAGATCCTTCAGACCACGGTTTTGAATGGGAACCACTGTGACGTCATCTGCGCACCCGCACACGTTGTGCAGGTGCGAGAATAGCGACTACTCACTTGCTGCTGCGACGTAATGTAAACCGACAAAGAATATCGAACGAGCGACAACGTTACGCGCTGGATTGTGGCGAAAGTCATCCTGTACTAATGACCACGACACACATACCAGAAATCGGCGCCGAAAACCCGTACCAGAAAACTGGTACCATAAACCGACACGAAAATAGAGCATGTTCTATTCATTACCAGAAACTGATACCAGAAAAATTCGGTACCAGATTGCATGTCACGCTCGTCAGAAACCGATATACCAGTTTTCTGGTATTATTTTTGGCGGCGATTTCTGGTAAGTGTGTCACGGGCATAACTGGATACACGCCGACCGTAACGATACGTGCAGCTTGAAGGCCTACAGATTCGTTTGTCAGTTTCTGCTTGTGTTTGACAACATCTTTCTTTGATGCAAATTATGTTGAAATATGTTTGTAAGTGTTCGTGAATTGATTTTTGCACGCTGAAAAGAACAACAGTTGACACTCGTCGTAGCGCTTGCGGCGAACTAATTTATCGGTGCGAAATTTCGTAATTTTGTTGTATTTTAACGCCAAAACCGGTCGATTTATGTGCTCAGATATGAAGTTCATTGGCAGCATAGCAACAGCAGCAATTAACCCTTTGTACTTCTTCCGTTACTGTATTTTTGTGAGACTGTGAGTGTAAAATGTAGACTTGGTGAAGTCTATAGTCATTACTCAATTCGTGATCGCCTGGTGATCGTGTAGCAACTGTATTTTGTAATTATACAGTTAATGGATGTCTGACTGAAAGCGTGCTGGTCATGTGGAGTCAAGTAGGCCTATATGCGGTATATTATTTATTATTCACTGTTTATCTTATGTTTTCTCTCGTTATGTTACGTTCAGTGAATTAGTTTGAGATGGTGACATCAGTGACTTACTGTAAGTAGCTTTACACAGGATATGTCTACTCTTGCTCGTTGTATTAACTCTTTGGAGGCATATACTTGTAAATCCCGGCAGCGAGGAAACACCATAAGGCAATATGACAGTCGGTGTACACTGACCGTTGATATGCTGGTCTGTTGTTTTACTACAGCGAAGAGGACTTGGTACAGAGTGTCAGTGTATGCCAGCTGTTCATCAGTTTGTTCCTTATTAGAGACAAAATTAAACGTTCGGGGTAATTGAGCCAACACTAATGTCTTTGAGTATCATCAGCTTTGAAGCGTGATCACTTTTAAATGGTTATAGAAGGCAGGAACTGCAGTTTTTACTGCCACTGATTTGGTTTAGAGTTAACTATACATGGTTGTCAGTCGAACGTTGTGTGTTGGTGTGTTTGTGTGTGATAATAGCGTCATTAGTGTAAGGCAGCAGCAAAGCTTCTAGTTCTAGCGTCCGTGTCTGTGTGTGACAGTGCTAGCTGTACTTACTTAGAACCACTGACACGCCTGCAGTGTGGCAGATCGATGAGGCGCTCAATCGCTTCCGTATATACGCGCACTGTCCTAGCTCTCATCGGCCACATGCCATGGCGTCCGTCTTCTTTTATTTGTCGTCACCAGGGCTGCGCCAATCGAAAAAAATACTCGAGCAGTCGGCGATGTCTTTAAATGAGCATTTCATCACTCCTCTAACAGTAGAAGAGCGGAAGTCATACTGTTCAATAGTAAAGAGTTATTATTAAAAAGCTAAAACTTTATAGCCCATTTAATGTTTGAATTGGCGTTTTACGCAGTGCAACTTCATAATGTATAATGTTCAAAATTCATCTGGCGCAGGGGCAGCTAGGTACATGTACACTACAGCGATAGAACGAGTAACGTTGATTTGCCTTTCAAAGACTTTTATTACGTGACAGACTTACGCTATAAAACGGTAACGCTTAACTTTTTCTGTGCCAGTGTGCCACTGTCTTAAGTACAAGCACGTTATCAAATCTGCTGCGATAAAATTATCGGCGTAAAATGTATACAGAATGCGATGTGAACGCTCGTTGAATGAAGGAATCATATTGTGATAAAGTACCGAGTAGTGATAAATTAAGGAAGTGTTTCCGGAGTAGTGTTTTCGTTCTCGAGTATACTGAGTACCCGGCACAGCCTTGGAGGAACTCGGTTTATCGTACGGCGCGTGTCCGAGTCATTCACCAGATGTCGCCAATATGTCGTCTTTGTTTTCAACTGTGCGTGGTATTTCGTAGACGAAGAACGATCATCTGAAAGCAATTGTACGGACGCCGGATCCAATAATGTGGGTCGCGACTAGTGAAGCTGGAAACGTTAAATTTATTAAACATTTTAGACACTGCCCGTGATGGCAGTCATTGCATGGATGAGCTAGGTGAACGTTAATGCCTGAACCACTCCGCAGTTGTAAAACACCCCTATCCTCCCTTTCCCGATAACGTTCGCCTACCTCATCGGCAAATTGCGACATTTTCGACACATCGTGACTTTTTGATTATTGCGCCTTATAAGTACTTTTACTGGGTCGTTCAAGATCATTGGAAATGGCACCATTCGATAGATCGCATACGGGTTCATCCTATTCGTCTTCCACGTGACTATGGCCGTATCGTTTTCTAAATAAAGCGAGTCATTGGTCGAAAAACGCCCATTTTTCATACCCCTTACATTTAACTTACACGATTACCAAGAACCCCTTGGAATTTCCTTGGAATTTTTTTCCAAAAATTTTAAGTTGCTCAAGTCCCTGAGCTATCAGACGGTGCAAAAATATTGCGGAACATTTCAGCCCTCTGGGTGGGGTGCAACATCACAGACGACAAGCGGACCCCTTGCGCCATAAGGCAAACGTAGTGATGTTCGCATAAAATGCTTGCAGTTCTTGTTGTGTGCACCAAACCGCATTTCTTCTGGACAGTGTGGAATTTGTTAGGTAACTTAGACTGTTATAGACCCTACTTTTCTGTCATCCAATAGGAATCCGGCGGTAAGAGATAAAAACAAGTTGAAAACGCTTAAAATTTAAACGAAACAGATGTAAATGTCCGCCTGGAATTGAAAGTGACGTGAAACAGTGTTGCTCAAGATTTGACAAGATTTGTTGCTCAAGATTTGGCAGAAAATGAATTCGAGAACGATATACTGTAGAGGCGGGTCGTCCAGCGTTAAACGCGAAATAAGGAAACTTGTACAAACTGAATCCAAGATATAACTTGCACCCGCTACATTCGTTCGAAACAGTTCGATTAATTTTCGAAACGAGTAGAAGACGTTTACCGTTTTACCCTAAGCATCTCTAGTCTGTACTCTACTCCCTAGCTCCCTGCCTGTACGTCGCGCGATATAGCTGCTGTTTTTTTTCTTTTTTGTCAACCGTCCGTCGATGTCGGCCTTTGTGAGTGTGCGTTGGAAGGAACGAATGACGTCCCAATCGACTAACTGGCAGTAACTGCCTCTCTTCCTGTCTTGTCCCAGAGGAGAAGTGAGGAGAAACGAGACATCAGAATCACGTGGCGAAAATATCGCGTTAGCCTACTTCCGTTGCTGCGTGTTGTTGACCAGCTAGTACGGAACGTGATAACAGTGGAACAGTAGGTCTAAACACAAATATGTACATTACGCCAGTGTGTGTTACTTCGCGGCCCTCCGTATAGAAGGCCGCATTATGCGTTGTACCCTGTCTGTCCCTTGCGCGCTTGAAACCAAAAAAAAACACGAAAAGTCGCAGAAGGTCAAATGCGGTGTCTTGACAACCGTGACTGATCGTGCCATTTTTAGGCCGAAAGGTCATGCGTTCAACATATGTATGACCTTTGAGCTCATGTGTGACCTTACAAAGTTCAACCACTTTAAGATCAGAGGTCAAGGTCACGAAGTCAGCATAGCGTATACTCTCTAAACATTGACTAGAGTATCTAACGCTCAGCCGCGTGCACTCCAAACTTGGCGATAGATCTAAGCTTTGATATCAAAAGCAGAGAGATCCAAACGGATGAAGACAATCTTTTAATTGCGGGGAGGGTCGCATATCGTGTCGGGCGTCGGGATCGTATACATCTTGTTTTAGTTTGTTTTGATATAGCTTAATTTCTGTTGCTTACTTACCGTGTAGGCTGCCTAAGTGTTAATAAATATGTTTGTTAACTGCATGTGATGTCATTTTGGGTGCCATACGTCTGTCACCAGCTGCATTTTGTTGAGTTTGTATACCGTACTGTGTAGTGAATTATCGAAGGAAAATAATCCAAAGAAAACACGTTATTTTGCGGTCTTTTGCTTTCGTTGATCGCTTAAACTGTTTAACCCTTTAATGCGCATATATTAGCCTAAAACCGCAAAGCAACGGACCGTTGTACCGCATTACCATCATTGGTACACTGGCCGTTGAACGGCCCGTTGATGAAAGGGCTGTTACAGTTGATACAGCGAGAAGGGGACTGGACTGGGCGGGCTGCGGCCCTGCCCAGTCCCCTGTTCGTTGCACCAAATGTAACAGCCCACTCCTCAACGGCCAGTGTATACAATGTTCACTGTGGCACTTTAATTACCTTTGTACTCTAAAGGTTTGCAAGAAGTTAGCCTACTGAAAACACGTTAAGTAAAGGTCATCGTTTTTGCCGCGCGATGCTATGCAAGCGCGGCCTATGCCGTCATGCGATGTCCGTCTGTCACGTTCGTACATTCTGTCAAAACGAGTAATCTGCAGAGTTACTGGACCGCGGACCTATCATGTTCATCAGTTTATTTTTAGTTTATTATTTTAATTTTTTGTTTATTCCGTGTGGTAGACTAAGCTGGCTACTCGTCAGCTTTTTACTGCACGTTAAATACACACTATCATATGGTATCATATCGTATCTTCGAAATTTTTTTCACTATCGGGTAGTGAAACCGTTCTAGTTTTCCGTACCAAACGTCATGGCAATATTCCGACGGGGACCCCCTAACGGGGGCGTCGAATGCAGGTGGAGTAGGCAAAAGTCGCGATCTCAGCCAATATCTGGCTTTATCGCGTGTTGTGAACGCCAAGTGCAATACACTCAGCTGCGACGGACCATGGCGAGTTGATGACACTAGTCGCCGTTAAGCAGCGGAGTTTGTTGATGGCAGGAGACGACGACGAAGTGTATGACAAGAAGCCTCAACGTTACGCCGAAGACAACAGAGCAGCATCTAATTAGATGGCAAATCTGAAGCCTAAGTAACAATAATAAAAGACTGCGCTCGAGGTATTACACTGTTGCAGCTAACTACTGACGGACACAAAGCATCGCGCGGCCTCTCTTCAACAACACAGCTACTTGTTATGCTGGTTACAGTGTTTTGCGTTAACAATTTATTTATAATGACCGACTGGTGGTCGTGGTCTCTGGCACGCCTGACCTATCTATCAGTTCTGTCTCTGCCGGCGAAGTGAGTGAGTTTCGAATAGATCACGGCGTATAACGCAACGGTAGGCCTATACCGTATTGCCTCGATTCTCCGTATGTGTAACTTAAGCCAGACAAATTCCAGGTTACGAAAGCAGCAACAAGTTACCTTATCCAATAGCCTTTCTTCTGCCTTAGTGCTTTTATTAAAATTTTGTCTTCAGTCGATAGTACCATGATTTCTGTGTACAGACGACGTCATTACAACGTAAAATGTTAACCGAAAGAATTACGCAAGTATTGCGATGCTGGAAATTGCGGTCTTCAGTATTACAATTTGACAGTAACTCCGCCAATTTCCAACATTTTGTGACAAAGCTTTGCACGGTTGTTGCAAAATTATTCAGTATTATTGTTTTTGAAAAATCGGTTGAGATTTAGCTAATTTATTACCGCGCGACGCGTATGCATAGCGCGGACTATGCTGTCGCAAGATGTCTGTCCATCTGTCCGTCTGTCTGTCCGTCTACCACACGCCGGGATTCTGTGGACACTGCTGAATATATTCTTAATTTTTTTACCGTCAGATGCCCCACCATTCTAGTTTTTCTGTTCCAAACATTATGGCAATATTCCGAATGCAAGGAGGTATGAAGAAATCTCGATTTTCAACAAATATCTCGCTTTAGCTCCGAAATGATGCAAGTTAGAGCAACAGTTACTATGGAAGGCGAATATGAAACCGTACCCATGCTTTCGAATGGTGCCATTTCCAATGACTCAGATATTCCTTAACCCAGATTTCAAGGTCGCGATATTATTTAACGATAAATAACTCGAAAATGGTACAAGATAGAGCTATACTTACAATGGCAGACCAATAGTAAGTCGTATTATGTTCTATCGATCGGCGCCATATTCAGCGATCTTGAATGACCCGTAGTCTACCCCCGATTTCAAGGTCACGCCATTATTTAATGCTGAATATCTCAGAAACGGTACGAGATACATAGTTTCAATGGAATACGAGGCCTATAATAGGGACTTACACACGCTTTACTTAACAGTGTTATTTCGAATGACCTTGAGTGACATTGAGTGACTTAGCGAAATATTGAATGACAAAATCGCGCGGTCTCTGCAATAGCTGAGCTTCTTGTCATCAAACGCGTAAGGTTACAATTTTTCGTCGGATACACCGTAGTTCTGCTATAACCTATCTCAGATTAGTAAAATAAAAATAAAAACGTAAACAGATTATTAAAAATCTGAAATCGATAAATCTCAAGCTCGTTCTAAAGCTTCGTCGGTTTCTTAGCCAAACGACAGTCATATCCTCCAATCTAGACTGGTATATACGACTGTGAACGACTTTCCGACTCTTAATGAAAAAGTTATCGCTAACTTTTAATCTAATTTTCTACCCGGCCATTTCGGTTTTTCATTTTACACATGGCGCCGACTTTTAATAATTAGCTCAGCTATTGCTGAGACAGCTCGCGTTACGATACTACGAGTGACAGCGGTACATCGGCCAACTCTAACCGCAGCACTGAATATGACTTACGTAAATTTCATTTAAATAATTAAAAAGTTGTTACTGTACCAAATAATATTGCGTCAGATAAGACGCTAAACTGTTTCAAAACTCTCTAAGCGACGGCACATTTGAGCACCTGATTTTACTGCTGTAGAAGGTTGGACGTAGTGTAGCATCCGGTCTTGACTCGCACGCCAGCTATGGACTGATTTTTACCTGCGTGTCGCTGATGGAACAAAACAAGCATTGTAGTCACCTGTGAGGGTGTGTCTGTGTGTGTGTGTCCGTCTGTCCGCAAGATAACACACTAAAGCGTGAATGGAATTCGACCAAACTTGGTAGGCATGGGCAAGGGATGACTCTGTAGAAGTGGTTAGATTTTGGTGTTGATCCGATTTCGGATGTGGATCCAGGATCACTTTTCCTCTTTCCTTAATATTACGAGATACGGCATTTTGCTGCCTTTTGTATAAGGCCAAGTATAGTACCCTAGGCCTACATTGTTTTTCGCAGCTGCGGCGGGCAAGTTTATGTCCTCTCTCGCATACAGTTTAATAAAATTTGAGGCCATGTTTCACACCTTCTGTGGAGGGAGGCCTAAAGTGCAGTTGTCACCCTAAATTAGCAGGGCCAAAAGCTAAACACAGACGAACTGCACCATCAAGTTATCTAACATGCATGGTCGTATTTAAGGGGGTTACGGGTTCAAACCCCCTCCGAAATTATGACGAAAAAATTTTGATGTGCCCTTCAGTCATGTTTTCCACATATCAGTTCAGTGGTCGTTCGATGTAGATCAGTTTATGCAAATGTTTGACAGTTAATTGATTAAAAATCCAGTCAAAATGGTTGTTGTCAGGTGCTTGATTTTATGCTCTTAATTCGCCAAAAATCGTTTTTCGGCCGGGCTCCGCCCGGACCCGCTGAGGGAGCTGACATCGCTCCCCCAGACCCCCCTGGCTGGATCATGGGAGAATGGAGGGGAAAGAGGAGATGGAAGGGCAGGAGGGACAAGGAAGGGGAGAAAAGGGCAGAAAGAAGAGGGGAATGGAAGGAAGGTGGAGGAAAGGGAGGGTATTCCTTCCGAATGAAATCTTGGCTACTGCCCTGCTAACATTGTCACGGCAGAATCGGTCAAACGGTCATGAATTATGGGTCAAATGGATCAACAAATCTGGACGGGTCACGTGGGTCATGTATTACTGCCCACAACTGAATCTGTCAGATTACAAGTATAATATCAATGACTTAATTATTATATCTGCATTACTGTGATATTAAATTTTTTTGCATGGAACAATTACCAGTTATAAAGCTAATCTTATCAGCGTATGACTTAGTTCTATGATGACTGATAGTGGTTTGGTTTTATGGGTAATGGGTCACGTGGATCATGGGTCACAAAATTTGACCCAGCTCTGAGTCGCGGAGGGATACCTTAAAACGAATCAGGATATCAAATAACGCTGGTTGTTATTTGTAAAAGGTTTTTGAGTACTTTAACATGGATAGGCTGTAAAAAGTACACTGTTAAATAAATTTGTGACAAATTTCGTGCACACTTTAATAGGTGAGGCCACTCTTCCATGGATTATGTGGAACATGCCTAAATCCGCCCTGACATTATCGTTCCACTAAGTTTTGACCTTAGCGCTTGAAATATTTACTCGCTTACTGATGCTGTTACTCAGTGTTACTTCTTTAGCTGGATCGTAGGTCATTAAAAACGAAATAAATCTTCTCTTTCGTACAATGCACACCAGTTCAATCATTAATACACTGAGATAAAAACAAAAAGTTCATATCGAGATTTCCATCGCAACGGTCTACTTGCCCATACGATAATCTATAGTGTGCAGTACTATCGCAATCTCGGGACTGGATTCGGGTTTTTAGTGCAATAGTTGTTTTGCACGTTTAAGATGTAGCCGAATTAACGTGATTAACAAGTTTAGTGTAGCGTAAATGCAAGTACACTCTGTCCCACAAAAGGATCTCAACGGGCAATTGTTATAGAGCATGCCATATGCATTGTTGTCCTGTTCTTTTGTCACTTTATTGTATTGTTATTGTTTTTTTGAACGAAATAAATGGAGATGGAGATGGAGACAATATCGACTGTAACTTAAGCAAGGATTGCCAAATTATGATAATTTTAACATCAAATACACCTGAATAAAGCTGTTTATTTTCAATTGCCATCTCACCTCAATAGTGTTTCTGTACTACCTGTAGAAATTGGACAGTGGAAGAATGCAATGAAATGCAAGAAAGACGACGTCTAACAGAATATCATTAAGCGTATAAAAAGTTTTGTCCCCAACAGCCCGGACCTTAACCCCGTGGATCACAAGATTTGGGGTGTCGTGCAGCAGACGTGTATACGAGACACGGGTAAACAGTGTTGATGAACTGAAGCGGAGACTGGTCGAAGTCTGGCATGGTCTGCATCAAAACGATATCGACTCTGCTGTCGACGAGTGGAACTCAGGAAACATCCGCGGACGTGTTCGCGCAAAGTGGCAGCATTTTGAACATTTGTTGTACGTAACTGAAGAAACCGAGAGGAAAGATCACTGTCTTTATATGTATGTGTTGACAAACCACTAACGTTGTTGGATTAAAATACTCAGTTTTGTGTTTGTCGATTTCATAACTGGTGAAAATAAAGTAGTGCCACCTGGCAAACAAAAATCACTCAAAATGATAGGCCCCTAGGCCTAAGAATAACCATAAACGCCAAACGTTAATCATGACTAACGTTTGTATTCGATGTTTCTGCCATTCTGTTGCAATGCGCATTCGAACCAACGTCGGAATTTGCAGAATCCCTGTTTGAGCAGACCGCGGACGACCGATGACGTCACTAAAGCAAAAACTAACTGGAAAAAATTATACACACGTAGCCCTAAGCATAAATACATAAGGAGACCGATTTTACTAATTTTATTTAAATAAATCGTACAAATTAATTGGCACATTTTAAAGACGTGAGCAATTAAACAAGGTGGCCCTATTTTTGGGCCAGCCTGTACGCTATTATCCGACATCGGATTTACCCAGTGAAAGAGTACATAAACTGCATTGCGTGAGCAGTTATGTTCCAAGTATTCACGAGAGGGCGCCACTATAGCGCGCACGCAACTCTTAACGAACTTGCTCAGCCTTAACGGCCGTTGCGTCTATACACAGTACATATTTTTATTTGTTAGCCTGTGGCTCCTCCAAAGAAACCTTTGAAGACTGCTTGATCGGTATTTTTTGCAGGCCACGTGCTCACTGTGATAATGAACCAACAGCATCAAAGCGCGAAGGCGTCAAAGGCGTTCTGTAGTCGCGTGGCTGTCTCACGCACGTGCAGAAACCAACTTTGCTGCAGTCTGCAGTTGCCGGCAGCGGCACCGGACTGCGTCGTAGCGAGCCTCGGCGTCGATGAATTCGTTTCTGAGCAAGTTCGGCGGCGCATTCGACGCACTCGATGAGGTCGACGGCGGCGGCCTGCGTCCACGACGACGAGCTGCCGGTGCCCGGGGGTGCTGGCGGCGGAGGCGGGCTTGTGATGGTGTAAAAAGCAGTCGTCTCGACCGGAGTGTCAGCGGTGAAGTCGCTTGGACTCGCTGCCGTCGTGTCGTCGATGACCTTGAACACGTTCTGCTGGACTCGTCGTAACCTCCTCAGTCGTGCTTGTTTTCTGTTGTGAATTTACCAAGGAAGATAGTAGCACAAAATACGCATGACATACAACAAAGAAATCTGTAGCTTAACGCTGAGTCTAACTGGAACCCTTTCAGAAATCAACGCTTAATAAAAAATTCTGAAAAATACCTACAACAGTACAATAGATTATTTTGTAGCAAAATACACTGTGTCCCACAAAAAGTACACCTCTGAACGTTTCAACGTTGTGCAGCAAATAGTTATATTTAAATGGAATGCAATAAAATTAGGGTTGTGGGATCACGGATGAATTCTAAACGATTCTGCCAAATTTTGTCCGTAAAAGTCTTTAAACGACCGAATTATTGGTCTTAAAATATTGACGACACCTGATCAGTATCCTGACTGCATTACTTACTTAACATACCTGTGCCTACCTGTTGCTTATTAGGGTCATGACACTAACTTCGTAACGATTCTTACAAACCTTCAGGACTTTTAGTATCGCGCGACCATTTGGTTTGATGTGATTATGCGGTTTGTGGTTTTTAACTCCAGCGTATATTTTTCAATTGCCTATTCTTCAGTTGATAGGTGCTCTCATGATAGAGCTCAAATATTGTTGAAACTGCTCAGTATACGCGCTGGTGTGTGTATAGCTTCAACACAGACTCTTTTGCTAATGACTTGAATACTTTTATTGAGTTTAGTGCTGTTGGAAACTAGTATCTTAGTTTTATTGTGTGTGCGTGTGTCATGTTCTGTTCTCATTTGTTTGTATTTTTTTCCTCATTGTACTTCGTGTACAATATTATAATAAATAAAATTGACGAATATCCGAGTCTGTTTGACAGCGATAATGAAAAGCACACAGGCCGTAGCCTACTGTTTGTGGACACGGTGAACGCAATGTTGGAAAGTGCGAGTTGTTGTTTTCCTCAGTTAAAACTTAATTCGTTCAAATTCGTTGAATTACTCGTTTACAGCAAGACTTTCGTTCACTTGCTCTTTCAGTAAAACTGTTGAACGTTTTGGAATCTACATTTCAAGTCAATTCTATAACTCTATGAACTTTGATTCCAAATCAAAATAAGTAGCCTAAAGTCAGTAGGCCTACAAGTTACTGAAATTCAATACGATGAATGGTTAAACGTATTTCTACTGCAGTTTAACCCTTTACTGGGCACATTAAAACTGCAGAGCAAGTGACCATTATGATTTGTACACTGGCCGTTGATGGGTGGGCTGTTACATTTGGTACATCGAGGAGCGCCGGGGCGGGCTGCGGCCCTGTACAGTCCCATCAACGGGCAGTGTACCAACTTCATATTATTCGACGTGGCACTATAACTACTTTGCACTATAACTACCTGTGCACTGTAAAGAGTTAAAGTTCACTCCGTAAAATATAAAATTCATTTACTGAATAAAATTCGTTAAAACTCGTTTCACGTGCAGAACAACAATTAGGCCCTATCTGTGCACGGCTGAGCGTTCAACGGAAGGCCGCAAAGTCGTGATTGAAAGAAACAAATGAGCAGTGAAAGGAGTAGCTATAAAGACAGAGATGTCACGCTCGAGTGACTGACAACCTGTCGAGACACGCGACGCCAACACCAAGTATGAGTAGACCGACGACCAGCGCCAGCGATGAGATAATGAGTAAAGCTGGACCTATACGACGACAAGAACGACAACAACAACAACTTGTTTTACGTCTTTACCGTTAAATAATTTTTTTTTAAACTAAATTTTACTCAGTGTACTACACAACGAAG
>Ga0209149_1000351_pt1 | contig 18859 bp, 10 predicted proteins | sample WorMetTyACAVOLI2_FD_187423 | JGI IMG/M metagenome (GOLD analysis project Ga0209149, IMG submission 187423) | Marine gutless worms symbiont microbial communities from Max Planck institute for Marine Microbiology, Germany - Olavius algarvensis... ... | reverse complement strand
AGAGGCAGGATCACCAACACAAATCGACTGATGACAACGTTTGCCAGCGTTTTTATACCGGATACGGAATGACGTCATGACAGCGTCACTAGAGCGCCAACTAATCGCCGGGGATCGTTTTTACTGAATCGTTTTGCGCGTTAATACATCGTTAATACATCGCTAACAAAACGCTAGTATAACGTTAAAAAACGCTAGTATAACGTTAGTCGAATGCCGAGAGATTTGAAGTACGCCGCCAATGGAACGTTGTGAAAACGCTCGTAAACGCTACTAAAACGTTTCCACTTCTTGGTTAACGCTGGAGACACGCCGATTGCCATTCAGAGATCGCTGCAAATTTGAACGTTTTGCATTTTTTTGAACTTGACAGAACGCTGGACGAGCGTTAGGGTTAAACGTCATGGTGTGACGGCGCCTTTAGGGAGCCTACTAGTTGTAAAGTAAACGTGTATTTGTATAGCGCATCGTCGCGAAGCGCCTCACCAGCGGGCACACAAACGTTCAGTAAACGTTTATATAATGTTTACGATTGCGTTTAGAACAGGTTTAGAATGTCCGTTTATCGAACGTTTAGTTTTTAGTTAAAACGTTTTCTTAACCACTTCTAAACGTTACGTAAACGTTTATCGCTAGTTTAAATCTAAACGTTTAGATTTAAACTAGCGATAAACGTTTACCTAACGATTAGAAGTGGATAACTAAACGTCTATATCCGTTCTAACGTATTCTAAACCAATTGTAAACTACCGATAAACCATGAAGTGCCGGCTGGGTCTGATGCGCTACCGCTTTATGTACGTCGGCGCTGATCTCCGCAAGTTAGTCCTATAACCAGGCATTAGCGAACACTGCAAGACCACGGATACAGGCTAGTGTATCACGCGACATGCCTGTTTATACTCTCCCAGCTTTGGCCGGGTACTCATTCCAGCCTAACTACAGAGGGCGAGCTCAGGCTGAGTAGGCCTGGGTGCCTGGTTCTGCGCCGCGGTGGTTCACCCGTCCAAAGACGGTCACCCACCCAGGCACTAACCGGGCCTAGCGTAGAGTAACTACGTTGATCGAGTCGAACGTGTTACCGCTACAATAAACCGACAAGCAGCGCAGCGTATGTGTGAACGGCTCTTAAGTCTGCTTCAGTGTTCCGTTTGACATTCTGTGTCGCTACTTGCTATCCTTATCATAATAATTGAATAAGTAAGTAAGTAAGTAAGTAAGTAAGTAATCTTTATATATCACATAACTATAATACGAAACATGTCTGCATGGTGTAACATGTCGAACAAAAATGGTCGATAACTGTCACAGTCAGTGCATTTTTGATGCGCTCATCATAAGACAAGTGGTTTAAAGGTATTTTGTTTATAGAATTGTAGTAGATATTTATCAACAAAAAAACGCATCAGTAAGTTAGTAAGTAAGATTATTTATAAAGCGCAGTAAGTAATCAAAAAGTCACGAATGTGACGATGTGCCGAAAAAGTCGCGATTCGCCGATGAGATAGGCGAACGTTACGAGGAAATTGAACATATGACGTGGTTCAGGCGGTAACGTTCGCCCATCTCATCTACTGATGACTTTCTTGTTCATAAATGTAACGACTTACTGTATGGCAATCTGAACAGAGTAAGATGGAACGCTGGAGTGTGGAGCGTGGCTACAGCAGCAGGCAGAACAGTGTTCAGTCGAGCGTGACGGCGGATATACGTGTCCGTGAGTACGGTAACGGTAACGGTAACGTGCCAACCAACTGTAAGTACACTCACTAATGATTTTATCCGCGCACCTGCCGTGACGTGACTACCGACTACGGAGCACAGATTAGAGCACAATCACAACACGCAACGGCCACTGACCTGCTATTTCTGTTGCACGAATTTTCGTTTTTGCTGCGCGATGCTACGCATAAGCGCGGCCTATGCCGTCATGCGATGTCTGTCCGTCTGTCTGTCTGTCTCCGCGTTCGTGTATTCTGTCGAAACGAGTGAACATATGTTCAATTTTTTTTCACCATCAGGTAGCCAAACCATTCTAGTTTTTCCATGTCCAACATTATGGCAACATTCACGAAACTTTCAGAGTAGACGGGCAATCACTGTACTTTGGGTTCATTTAATTAAATTCGCCAGATGGCAGCACCCTGCAATGTGGGAGCTGAGCGAGGTTTGCTGTGCTTTACATCACTTGTTAAAAATAAATTTATTTACAATATTTTATCCGCTTATGGGTTGTCTAAAACAGGCCTAAATACAGTGATTTGTTGATCGTAATTTTGATATTTATGATTATATATAACATGACTTTTCTTATAATTAAATTTTATAATGTAAAATCATGATATCATATACATATTATATTAGGCTAAATTATGTAATATTTCACGCATCATATCTGATGAATTAGTTTATTTAATAGAGAAATATTTCCAATTGAATAATTGATCAATATATTTGGAGAATTTAGCCATGCTAATTATGTACTAATGTAACCACTGTTTATCAACCTATTAAAACTGTAAAATTTTGAGTTCTTAATATTTCTCCTGATACGTTGTTTTCGTTTGTTATTGATTTTCGGCGACATTTGCAAAAAATCAAGTTTATTTTATTGTTTATGTACTGTAAATCAAAAAATTAAAGATTCTAATTACAAATTACTGCTGAGTTTTCGGGTGAAAAAAAATAATTTGAAAACTGATCAGTGTTTTGTAAAGAACGATACTGTGTATTTCATGTGCAGTGAAACAAATGATGGGTGGGGAGCCAGCCTAGTCTACCGCACGGAACCAAACAGAAAATTTAAACGAAAAACGTACTAAAAATAAGCCGATGAGCATGATAAGTCCGGTCCAGTTCAACGATCCGTGATGCCGTCATGGAAAAGAGTGTAGAGCCTCCTTTTTAGACTCACTGTGTAGATTTGTATGTATGTGGTGAAACTGTATAATAACGATAGTGTTATGCGCCTGTGGTCTTTCTTTTGTGTGTGCAAAACAACGACGATGGTAATGAAGATGTTGATGATGTATTCGACAGATATGAAGAACTACGGAAGCTCGATGTACCGCGAAGAACAAGGGACGTTCTGCAACAAAGACTCCACTACAACTACGACTGCGAACTCACGATCAGCTGGTACCTCTGTCCTCCACACCAACGGCTACAGCAACGTCGCACAGTCGAGTACCAGCTTCGACCAACTCCAGAAGGTCAGAATAACATTCTCTGTACACACTGCAAGTAACATATCACATGCAGGCCTCCCACTCATCCTTAAATTCCTTAAATTCCTTAAACAAATTCTGATGTCCTTAAAAGTCCTTAAAAACCAAAATTTGTCCTTAAATTCCTTGAAAACCGTTACTTGCATACAAGTAGTTAAATAAATGATTCAATGATGGCCAGCAACATGAACATTTAGGTACCATATGTAGCCTACTACTTCCTGTTGCTTCCTTAACAATTTGTCAATCCGGTCAATGAAATGTTAACGAAATACATTTTAAACTACAGATTTTTGTGTCATTTTGCAATGTGTGTTAGAGCCAATAGTTGTATGTTGACGTGAACCTGTCCTTAAAAATGTCCTTAAATTTGAAGATTTTTGGTGTTCTTAAACTATTTTTTACAGTGGGAGGCCTGCACATGTTTTATAGCATGTTTTTTTGATTATTTTACCTATTTATATGTACTTGTTCATGAAATGTCCCGATTTGCAAGATGTTCGAGAAAGCTACTTTGCTGTTTCTTCTATACAGTGTCTCAAAAAAACGTATCCCTACAATTAATATAACACAACATCACTAATTTACAACATTTACTAATTATTTTTTTTGTAATGAGAGACCTTAGGCCTATTCAATTCTCAGTTAACTAAGTTTAAAAGTTTTTGCCCCGCGATGCTAGGCATAAGCGCGGCCTATGCCGTCGTGCGGTGTCTGTCTGTCTGTCACGTTCGTGTATTCTGTCAAAACGAGTGAACATAGCCACACCATTCTAGTTTTTCCGTACCAAACGTTATAGAAATATTCTGACGGCGACCCCCGTAACTGGGTAGTCGAATGCAGGTGGGGTATCGCTATTTTCGACCCAGTGTCTCGTTTCATCGCGTGTTGTAAACGGCGCGACCGTCAGGTGTTGTAAACGAAGTGTCGCCGGGCCGTGGAAAGTTGGTGACAATCATCGCTGGAGCTTGTATACAGCACTCGACAGAGGTGCATCTTACCGTATTACTACGACCGTTTGTTGCCGCGCGATGCTATGCGATAGATAGGGACAAAGCTACAGTGGAATTCTAATAGGGACTTACAGATGCCCTATTCAAGGGTGTTATTTCGAGTGACTTTGAGTGACTTATCGAACTATTAATATAACACAAAACATCGCGCGGCCTCTCTGCGACATCTGCGCTTCTTGTTAAATTGGCTTAGATGAGTTAGATGAGTTAGAGTTTCCAGTGATAATATTCTGGGTAAGACCAACAAGTAGCGTGATGCTTTGTGTCCGTCAGTAGTTAGCTTCAACAGATTCATCATCGGGTACAATTAAATGCTGTTCTGTTGTCTTCGGCGTAACGTTGAGGCTTCTTGTCATAAACACTTCGTCGTCGTCTCCCGCCATCAACTAACTCCGCCGCTTACCAGCGACTAATGTCATCAACTTGCCATGATCCGTCGCAGCTGAGCGTATTGCACTTGTCGGTCGAACCGTTCACAGCACTCGATGGGACCACATATTGCCAGAGATCGCGATTCTTGCCTACCCCGCCTGCATTCGACGCCCCCTTTAGGCGGATCTCCGTCGGAATATTGCCATAACGTTTGGTGCGAAAAAACTAGAATGGTGTGGCTACCCGATGATGAAAAAAATTGGAAGATTTGTTTATTCGTTTCGACAGAATACACGAACGCGACAGACACCCAGACAGACGGACACCGCATGACAACATTGGCCGCGCTTGCATAGCATCGCGCAGCAAAAATGGGATGACTATATGGCCTGGTTGAAAACATCGCAACTGTTGTGTTTCCGCTGTGTACAGGAAGAAAGCTCTCTGTCTATCAGCGATGATGCTGACTCGCCTTCATGCCGAGACGACGTCGGTCGTAGCGTCACTCGAAGAAGACTCGACTTCGACGAATCTTCGTCTTCGTCGTCGTCATCACTGTGCATCGCAGATGTTCAACTCCAGGAACAGAATCATCCTCCTCCTCATCATCATCATCACTATGACCACCACCAGCAGCAGCAGCAAGAAAGAAAGTTGAAAGCGGAGCCAGCTGACATAAAAGAATCATCAACGATTTACAGACCGTGGGAGGTAAGCAAATGTATGCTAGGTTCGATTCATCAATCAATTAATCAGTCGTCGTCGTCATCATCATCATCATCATCATCATTTATTAACTTACCTCCGACAAAGGAGGAGGTAAATGCGTTTTCCCGCGTTCGTTTTTCTGTCTGTTAGCAAGATTACTCAAAAACGCGTACATAGATTTAGATGAAATGTTGCGTGTCGACAGGTGTCGGGACATGGACGAACTGATAACTTTTGAGCCCGATCCGGATTATAGTTTGTATGCCGGAACCAGATTGCTTTCTCCGCTATCGTATAAGCTAAGCTACGCGGAATTTTAAGTCGGCAAAATCCCACGTATAAGTATTGGCGCGGCCCGACGCTGCAGCGACGCGTGGTTTTAGATTCAGTCACCCGTCGAAACAACTTTGTCGGAGGTACATGCGTTCCACCGAGTGCCCTTCTAGTTAATAATATTTTTAATATTTACCACACCGTGTCCAGAAAAAAGGTGCCACTGATTTTTTTGCTGTAGTCTAACTTTTACAAATATTGACGGATTTTCATAATTTTTCGTGCACAACTTCACAAGAGAATGCCAAAGTCATTGGCGTAAAATTTATTTTATTACCACACATTCGTTATGTTGCTACCATACCGTGTGAAAGTCTCAGACACAAAAGTAACACATTTCACGCCAATATTAGCACTGTGCACATGTTTATATCGATCACATTTACGGAAACCAGTATCGATGAAACAAACAAAACACAGCAGAAAGTCAGAGGCTCAAAATTTATGTTCAAAATGTCCATCATTCACGCGAACACATGCATTCAAACGACTACGCCACTGCCCAATCGCTGATGGTTTCGGTGACAGTGTCCAGTCTTGGTGCTACGCAGCTGCACTTCTTGGAACCAGGGGTTAAGGTCAACTCAAAAACGCGTGCATGGATTTCGATGAAATGTTGCGTGTCGACAGATGTCGGGACATGGACGAACTGATAACTTTTGAGCCCGATCCGGATTATAGAATGCAGTTCTGCTAAATATGCTTCTGCTGGATATCCGCTCTGTTTTCGGGGATTACTACGTTTTTCAGCAAGATGGGGCACAAGCACATCGTGTACGTGACACTGTCACCATGCTGCAGAGAGAGACGCCAGAAATTATCCCTCCAGAGATGTGGCCACCTAATTCGCCAGATTTGAATCCGGTGGACTACAGCATCTGGGGTATGCTTCAACAGAGGGTCTACCGCTAGTGGATACATGATGTGAGTTGAAAAAACATTGAAAGTTAAAAGAACTACTGCTGAGGGAGTGGAGGCTGCTGGACCATGCATACCGTCATCGCTGCGCATTGCGCAGTGGCATAGTCATTTGAATGCATGTGTTCGCGTGAATGGTGGACATTTTGAACATAAATTTTGAGCCTCTGACTTTTTGCTGTGTTTTGTTTGTTTTGTCGATACTGATTGCCCTAAATGTGATCAATATAAACATGTGCCGTCTGTCCGTCCGTCCGTCCGTCACACGACGGTATTGAGTCGAGACAAGTGAACAGAGGGTCGGTCATGCGGTTTCACCTGCGGTAGCCCAGGGAGCTTAATTTTTTTAGACCGAATTTAATACGGCTGTTTACAGCAGGATATCCCGAGCGGCGGCTTTAAAGGAGACTGGAGTGGGCAAAAACGACGAAAAGTCAGAAACGGGAGATACGACTACTAGTAGCAACGTATAGGAAGTCGCATGTTGCCTTTCGAATGGTACCGATTTCGATGACCTTGGATGACCTTAAACGACCGTAATGCAGCACTTTACACTATATCATTTTTTTCTGGAGCTCGCTGTCTAAGCACGAATGGAGGTAAACGCATACTATCAGCAGTATATAGCCCAAAGTCTGTGCAGATTTCTGTGACGTAAAGATCGTGCATAAATTTACATCGCGTGCGAAGGCGTTAAATAACAGTTGTGTGTGAAATCACCGACTTGTGCACATTGTAATAATACAATTATTTCAGAAACGGTGCAAGTACGACCAAAGTTACTATTTCTGACTAATAGAAAATCGCATACGGTCTGTCACTTGGTCCCAAAACTGTTGACTTTGAACAACCCTGAAAGGTCATATCAGTTTGGTAGCGAGTGGAGTGGGGATGGCACGTACACTGCTATATTTTAAATAGATCGTACATGTAATTGCTATGTAACTTTGTTTTATGTGGATTGTTCAACTATTGATTTAATGATGTTACCTTGTTTTCCGCTTTAGTGAATAAGTAAGTAAGTAATTTAACATATAATAGACATTTCGCACACGCGTAATATACGATACGATACAATACTGTTTATTTAACACGTGCAATAAAAATCTGACGTGTAGTCTGCTTAGTCTACCATACGGGACAAACAGAAAAATTTAAAAAAAAACTAAAAATAATCGAGAAGCATGATATAAGTCCGGTGCGGTCCCTTGATCGTGAAAGCAGTCGAGGGGTAGAAGAAGTATTAAGGTGGGAAGGATTTGTTGAAGAGGTAGGTTTTGATACGACACGTTTGGTGCGTTTGTACCATTAAATACACGTGCTTCTGCACGTTTTGACGGCTGTAGCTGAATGTTTTGCATACAGTATAGTCCAACGTTCTACCTGCGTTGTACAGGTAAGTCGGACGTCGACCGTTGTACGACCGTGGGAACTCAGTCCCGTCGTCTCAACTCACCAGCGCCCTCCAGCGACGTCGTTTCACAACGTGGGACCAGCTGCGACGGACTCGGTTCATTCCGGTCGTTTGACCGACCACACAGACAGCGGATACTTCAGTCGGACTCAGGATCCAGTCAGCTTTCGTCGCACGCTCGTACGTTCAGTTTATTCGCTTACAACTGCAAGTTTTGTAAGTAGTAAGTAAAGGCCCGTTTATAGCGAGACAACTCAACTCAACTGAACTCAACTCGACGTCGAGTTGAATTGAGTTAAGTTGCGTCGGCGAGGTGTCTATAGCGACCCGCCGACGCAACTCAACTCGACGTCGAGTTGAGTTGAGTTGAGTTGCGTCGCTATAAATGGGCCTTAAGTGAGAGTATTTATATCCGGCGCCTAAAAGCAAGAGTCACTAAAGGCCCCTTTATAGCGACGCAACTCAACTCAACTCGACGTCGAGTTGAGTTGAGTTGTGTCGCTACAAACGCACCTTAAGCGCTGCAGCCTAGTCCTTGACAAACAAAAACGTTTTCAACTGTCTTCTGAATTGGCACAGACTGTCAGATGACCGCAGTGAAGCAGGCAGCTTGTTCCATCAGCAGCACGCAGGCGACAAACGAACAGACAAACAGACAAAGAGATGGGTATCATCATTGCGTAAAGCTCCAACTTTTGCAGTGGGGCTCAACAAGCAAACACTAACAAAGTTACTTTTGTAAAACAAGCTACCAAAACAGTATCTCGCTAGGTGTCATCAAAGCAACGTAATTTATTGATTATTTTATAAATTAACGATTGCAGGCTTCGGACTAACACTGTGCAAAGGTATTTACAGTGCCACATCGAATAATATGAAGTTGGTGCACTGACCGTTGATGAGTGGGCTGTTACATTTGGTACAGCCAGGAGGGAACTGGGCGGGGCCGCAGCCCACCAAGGCTATTCTCACTGTACCAATTGTAACAGTTTACCCATCAACGGCCAGTGCGCCAATCACCATATTGCTGTATAATGGTCCGTTCCTCTGCGGTTTTAATGTGCCCATCATTAAAGGGTTAATCGATAAACGTGTTAATCGATAATAATTATATTTTTTTGATCGACAGCGGTCGGCAGCCGAAAGAAAAGCAGGCAGCTTCGAGCCTGCGACTGTTCGCCTACTGGAGAGATGGTACGCAGCCAATATACGTCATCCGTACCCTGACGACGTGACGCTAGCCGCCCTAGCAACGGGAGGCGGGATCAGCGTCAAGCAGGTGCGAAAGTGGCTGGCTAATCGGCGCGTTCGGTCCGGCAACACGTTGACGTATAACGGCGCTGTTCATCCTAGACGACTTCGGCGCATTCGTCGCCAGCACAGGCAGAAACAGGCCGTCGACGAGGACCGCGCTGAGGCGACTCAGCCGCGGCAGTGCCTCCACTCCACGCCGATGCCGACACCCGTCGTCGGTCCTTCGTCCGCGGCCGGGTTTCGAGTCCCGCCAGCCGCTGGATCCTGCCATGACAGCGCCTTTCAGACTTCGACGCCGTTGCCTGGCTCTGTTCGTCGCCCTGACGACTGCTTCGAAGTTGATCCAACCGACGGCAGATACTCTACAACAGGCGTTCGTCATCATCCCTACTTTGTTCCGATGAGGGCCGCTGCCACTAGCCAGTGTCAGACGTGGATGCCGCCTACAGCTACACCAGTGATGCATCGTGCAGCGTATTTCACTGCAGCCGCGAACTTCGCAACAGTTCACCAGATGGCGACACGGCAACTGAACGTCTTTAATGTTTTCAATTCCATTTAACCTATCTCTTCAGATAACGGTGCTAATATTTCATTGCACAACCAGTGTTCTTAAGCTTACTACATGGGAACATGAAGACCAAAGTATGATGGGGGCATGACTCGTTCTGCTAATAAATAGATAGCTGTGCTAGTATTATTATGTACGTTGGAACAGTAATGGGCAAATTCAAATCACTATTAGATTCAAAGCGTGATTAAATCACTCATGTTGACTACACTTGAAGGTTTGATTTAAAATTACGCGATTTATTTGGGATTTGATTTGAATTTATCTTGATTTGATACGAAATTTTGACGAAATCACCAAGGTCTTAGATGGTATTTGGCAAACTGTAGTAACTTCTTGGGTAGCCTAAAAACTGAAAGAGCACATTGTACACGACTGCTAATTTAACTATTTTATGTGTTTTAAGTGAGTTTGATGAACTCTGTTTTCGGCTGGCCTGACTATTTAACAGTTTTGAAACATCTCAAATTTATTGTGACTGTGATTTGAGATTTGGGACAGAAAATTTTAATCTCTTTGTCTAAACATTTGTGATTTACTCGTCGCTGTGTCAGAGTAGTAGGATGTGAAGACCAAGGGTGAGGACTTTGTGGGCAATCTGTTGGTCTGGACTCTGGACCAAGGAAAAGCTGAACAACCAGTGCTGTACATATTGTGACTATAGCAACTGGACTATATTGAGATAAACTTGTACAGAGACCACGCTGTGTATTTGCTTTTCATTAATTTATTATTATGTATATAGTGTGCAAGCTATGTATATACGTGTAATGTGTATATAATGCGTGTCGTTAGCCTTCACTGTCCGTTTATTAAGTCGTTTAATCAATTTTAGACAGTACCGTTAGACTTTATGCTTATGATTATATGATTATGTTATGAACATGATTATGTTTTCTCTGGCATAAACTAAGTTATGCTTTTTATTTTGCTTTAAAGAAAAATATAACCATGTATGTAAACTCTGAAATTGTTTATGCTAACTATATACATTCATGTGGTGTAATAACGCCGGGCACCAAAATAACTAAGGTTTTCCTGAACTTTACTCAAATTATGAGTGACACGCCCTAGCAATTGATTAAAAAGACTTAAGCCTTGGGACCTTGGGATTGGAACACCTAAGTGTATTTCGCATAGGCCTATAAGCCACTCAGCACAGTGTACTGCTTTAACGGCACCATTTTAACCCTTTGGAAATCAGAGGCAATTATAGTGCCACGTCTAATAATATGAAGTTGGTACACTGGCCGTTTATGGGTGGGCTGTTACATTTGGTACAGCGAGGAGGGGACTGGGCGGGGTCGCAGCCCGCACAAGCCCCTCCTCGCTGTACGTACGAACTGTAACAGCCCACTCGTCAACGACCAATCACCGTAGGCTATTGCTGTAAGCTATAATGGTCCGTTGCTGTGCGGTTTCGATGTGACCATTAAAGGGTTAAACTCACAGATGTCTCGTATCACCGGCGGAGGAATCATATGACCGTGCGTGGTCTTAACAATGTTTAACACTTAAACTTGCAATATATGTGGCATTTACGGAAAAAATTACAAGGGATATTGGTGCCCAGCCGCCCACAGAGAGGTACTTGAATCACGGTATCAGGTATCAGGCCGATGTTACAGGCGGGATGGCATTCTGACGACTGACGAGCATTGTCAAGTGAAGGCGCTGTAATGAATCACTGTCCACATGCACGTCAATATTTGGCAGGTTTATTTCGTCGAATGACACGAGCAAAAAATACTCAAATGTGCTCGTAGAGCGCAAGCCACCGCAAAGGCCAAAATCTCAACCAGACGTGATCTGGCATTCGAATCCCGATTCCCGGATCCGGATGTCTGCCGGATCGCTCACAAAACGTTTGTCAGTTCATTATCTTGTCGGCGTCAGTCATTCGCTGAGTGTCGTGAAAATCGGCCAGTGACTATGTGAGAAATGCTGATAACTCTCCTAAAATCCGCTATTCCGCAATGGTGAGAGAAGTGGAAAACTGATCCGGAATCTGTATCCGGGACCGAAAAGTTATTCAGTTCTTCAGATTTCTAGGCCCAATCGTAACATCAAGTTTCAGCACTACTTTCGCATGCAATCCTGCTCACAGACAGACGGAATGAATGAGTGACAGACAAACAGCAGTGATCACATAATCTCCGACTTGGCGTACGTAACAATATACATATTAAACATATTAGACATATTAAAACTGCGCTGCTGTTGCGGCTTCGGAGGCAAACGAAAGGTGAGAGATGCGATGGGGCCATTGAAGTTAATCAGTTCTTCCGATTTCTAGGCCCAATCGTAACATCAAGTTTCAGCACTACTTTCGCATGCAATCCTGCTCACAGACAGACGGAATGAATGAGTGACAGACAAACAGCAGTGATCACATAATCTCCGACTTGGCGTACGTAACAATATACATATTAAACATATTAGACATATTAAAACTGCGCTGCTGTTGCGGCTTCGGAGGCAAACGAAAGGTGAGAGATGCGATGGGGCCATTGAAGAGCAATTTCTCTTCATCTCACGTCACTTCGGTTCGATCTGTTGAAAGCCAGTTTTGCTGCCGGTGACATTGCCACGTCATCTCTCCTTTCTCGCAGTCTATGGAGATACACCCACACATTACCCGCCGTGCCTCTGGGTTTTCGGTGTTTCCGGTCGGTGTGCCATTTCTGCGTGAGAGGTGTGCGGCCTGCAGACGGATCTGCAGTTCGTGGACTCAAATCCCTTACATTTTGAAGATCTGGGAAGCGAATAGTGTGCCTTTACCAAGCCTCGCACTGACACAAATTTTGTTCCCGCAATATAGCGTGCCAAGTCGTGCCATTTAATGGCACGAAGTCTGTAAAGACGGCAAGGTAACGCATAGTTTGCGCCATGTCGGGCCATATCGTGCCATCTGTCACCGATAAGTTACGAACTGTTCACGAAATGCGTGACATTCCAATGTCACGCATGTACACATAACAATTTCCTCGCGACAAGTCGTGACACCTTCGAAAAAATTTTGAGCACCGCTACGCACTACTTCACTTCATCTCCACGCATCCCCGCGCACACTCTCACGAGTTCTTCCCTCATTGGCACGCCAAATTGCGTACCATCGCGTAAACCGTTTATCGTGCCAGTGTGAGGCTTGCTTCACAAGTAACTGAGATACAACTTTACCAGGTCCCGTTTGTATTGTTTGTAGTGGTGTTTGTTTGTTTTTAACATTGTTTGCTAGGAAAACACGATATATTGTCCTGGAACTTTCAGAATAGATGGACAGTGGATCTAAGATCATGCCGCTAAATTTTTGGGCCAGAAGTCCAGATTACTGGGTCAAACAGCCGCTAAGGACTGGCAACGCCACCCAGCGTATGTTTTTTTATTACCTCGATGATGTCAATAAAACGCGCAGGCGAGGTTTGATGTGCCTACTTATTAATCACTTAGGCCTATTAAGCCCCAGCCGCAAAAGTGGAAGCTTTACGCAATGGGAATATCCTTGTTTGTCTGTTTGTTCGTTCATGCGATTTGTCACCAAATATCATATAAACTGTTTAATCTTTGATATGAAGGCTGTTGAGATATGCCGGACTGAAACACTGCTGAACACGGCCCTATGTGTGGATCTTTTCACGGAATTGTGGACTGGCACTGAACTAAAATTTTGGAGATAGACATTATGTCCGCACGTCTCCTGATGAGACTATGTATATGAGGTCAACGGACAGAGCCAGTGGCGCTACTCACGTGTGTCTGTGGACACGTGTAATACGAATGTACATCCACTCTTCAACACAGTGACAAGAGCCGAACCACGGTCGGTCCCAGTTGTCATATCATATAGCCTAATTACCATATCATTACGCACAGTAGAATACACGGGTAACGGCTCTGGGAACAAGCGATGAAATGTACCAGGTGGCATATCCCTGCAATAAGGCCTTCGGTACCTAGCTAGGATCACTTGTTCAGGATTGACTTAAGTCTGTAATTGATTTAACCCTTTACGGGCACATCACAACCGCACAGCAATGGACCATTATACAGCAATACGGTGACTAGCATTTGGCACACTGGCCGTTGATTGGTGGGTTGTTACATTTGGTACAGCGAGGAGGGGCCTGGGTGGGCTGCGGGCTGCGGCCCCGTACAGTCCCCTCATCGCTGTACCAAATGTAACAACCCACCAATCAACGGCCAGTGTGCCAAATGCTAGTCACCGTATTGCTGTAACAGCCCACCCATTAACGGCCAGTGTACCAACTTCATATTATTCGATGTGGCACTATAATATCCTCTGCACTTTAAGGCTTAAATACTCAAAATAACCGAAACGACCCTGAGTCTCAAAGATATTCATTAAAGAGTCGGTTTACTCCAACGTATTCTAGCAGCGTATTAGTAGTTGCTCTGGCCTTGTTGTATACGTTTCATGCAACAACCTTGAGAATAAACGTGTATTATAAGATGTAGTCCAGATCCTCTTGTCAGCGCAGTGTCATTGATATATCATATTTTTTATCGCGCGTCAGCACACTGACGCGCGATATTGATATAGCAATTCTGTCCGTCTGTCTGTCTGTCTGTCTGTCCGTCCGTCCGTGACGTTCCGGTATCAGATGAAAACGGCTTAACAGAATCGTCACAGCTTTTCCACCACACGGTAACCCAATCATTCTAGTTTTACCAGCATTAAACATCTTCACGAAATTCCGTCGAGGTCACCCCCTGCGGGGGCGCTGAATACAGATGGGGTATTAAAATTTCCAGATTTTCTACCAATAAGTCGCTATATCTCGCAAACGACACAAAATATCGCCATACTTACTATAGAAGGCAATAGGAAACCGCACCCAAGCTTTCTAATGGCACCAATTTTAATGACCTTGAGTGACCTCTAACCCCAATTTCAAGGTCACAATATTATTCAACGTCAAATAACTCGAAAATGGTACAAGATAGAGCTATATTTACAATGGCGGACCAATAGAAAGTCGCATATGGTCTATCGAACGGCGCCATTTTCAATGACCTTGAACGACTCCTAACCGGGTTTTCAAGGTCACGATGGCGATATTTTATGTCGTTTGCGAGATATAGCGACTTATTGGTATAAAATCGCGAAATTGTTATACCCCACCTGTATTCAACGGTAGAAAACTTTTTTTATTTTTGATCACGTGACGTTCATCCAGTTCAAATCCGCTGCTGTGTACAAAATTTCATCAAAATCGGATGATTTTTCACTGAGATATGGCGATATATCGATTTTCAAAATGGCAGACGTCCGCCATCTTGGAATTGTTTTACCACCATACGAGACCATCCACGAAGTCTCTGTTGCTGGCCTCAGCTGCCTGTCAAATTTCATGTCAATCTGATACAAAGATCTGAAGATATAGCTATTTGAATTTATCGCATATTTGGCTTGCCCCAAAATGAGGGTTTTGGGCTACTTTGGACCCATAAATGTGATTATTCATCATTGAAACGCCCAAAAAGCACATCCTTGCGTAAATCCGCGTTTTTAAGCTATCAACTGTAAAAATCCGTTGATGGGTCTGACCTGTAGGCGAGTTGACAGAAAGTGTGACGGACACACACACACACACACACACACACACAGGTAAATTTATATTCTGTCCATGCATAGCATTGGACAGACAAAAACGAACGATCTGGGCGAACGTTTGAATGCCTCAACAGTATTCGCCAATGCCTCACCAGGCAATTCTCTTAGATTTTAACCCTTTAAGGGCATATTAAAACCGCAGGGCAACGCACCATTATACAGCAATACTGTGATTGTATACACTGGCCGTTGTTGGGTAGGCTGTTACCTTTGGTACAATGAGGAGGGGCCTGGGCGGTCTGCGACCCCGCCCAGTCCCCTCATCGCTGTACCAAATGTAACAGCCGACCCATCAACGGCCAGTGTACCAACTTCATATTATTCGATGTGTTGCTATTATTGTCTCTGAATTCTAAAAGGTTAAAATTAATATCCCCAGTGTCGATAGAGCAACCAGAGAGAAGATGTCGCAGTGCACTTGTGCCGGTTTGCAAAGAAAAAAATCAGTTCATTCATTTTCAAATTATCTTGTTCACAAGTTTGGCAACGGACGCAAGAACGACCAAGTAGAAAACGTGCATTAGGCCTGCGACCAGTCTGGACCGGCGGAGGGATACATATCAGTCTGTTGTATAACGCGATGAAATACAATACACCAAGCATAAAAAGTCGGCTGTAGCAGCACGGTCTGCACGCAATCCTCTGAAAAGTCGTGCAAGATTGGCTTCTCCAGCACCATAGCTCCCTCACCATGTCGTAACAGTCGTAATATCAGCAGCAAAGTGGCAAGATCGTGTTGACAGTGACGACGAACAGCGTCGCCTGACTTATTAAGTAGATTCTGTTGAACAACGCACTGAGCAGTTTGCTGTTCAATATCGTTCATGGTCTGTATTCTGTAAATTTGTGTAAATTCTATTATTGTTGCTTCTCCACCAGTCTAGGCTGGCTGGAGGCACAATGTTTTCTATCCGTCCGTCCGTCCGTCCGTCTGTCCGTCCGTCCGTTCGTTTGTTCATTACCATACCAATACCAATTTTGGCGATTTATGGGGTAAGCCCACATTTTTAAAGCCGCAGCGTAAAATTTGAGAAAATTTGGCGTAAGGAAGCCCCCCAAGCCAAATTTTGTATTTAAAAAATCGCTTAAGGGGATTGGCCCTTGGAGGCAGATTTATAACAAGAAAAATTCTATATTTTTGACGATTTCGGCGGACTTCGGCCCACATTTCTAAAGCCACGATGGTGAAATTTTGGCGCATGGGAGCGGACCTGGGAGTCCCTCTCCCACGCCTGATTTTGTAAAAAAAGGATTTGTTCCTTAGGGGGAAATTTTTACCAAAAATTCGAAATTTTTGCGATTTTGAGCTACTTAAGCCCACATTTCTATACCTATAATGTTGAAATTTTGCTTAAGAAAACGAATCTAGGAATAGCTCAGCAAGACAAAATTTCGTCAGAATCGCTCAAGGGATTCTGGACATAGCCTGCCGGTATTGCATAGCTTCGGAGGTGATGCATATTGATGTCTAGTTATGACGATTGTTAATATGCAACATTAGTGGAAAACGGTTACAGTTAGTCATGAAAGTTTCAGAGAAGACGGCCAACGGCTTTGTGATCATGCCATTAAATTCACCAGGTGGCAGCACCCTGCAGTGGGGCACAGGATGATGTTTGCTGTGACTGACACCACTTCTTGTTACTGACATTGTTGTTTTTGTTTGTCATTTAGTTGAACCGTTTTGTGAACGTAAACAAACACGATAGAAATAAAGTAAAGTACCTGCGGCGACTTTGTGTGACTTAACATGGCTCAACTAGGGATTTCTGGGGATTTCTAGGGATTTCGGACAAGTAATAAACCGGTCGTTAGCGGCATACGAGGTTGAAGGATATAAAAAAACGCGGCTCACCACGCGTCTGCATTATTTATGTTAAATTACGTGACGCTGCCGTAATCTGAATGCGCCCGCAGAGACTGTGTGCCTTGGATATAAAGGGATATAAAAGGCGCAAGATACCGACTTCAAAACATCGCGGTATACATCGCGGTATTATAAGCAACGGTATAAGCAACAGATTTGCCAATACGCCATTGTGATCTTCGCCAAAAATGGCTTAAGTAAACGTCCCATGATGGAGACGGTGTGTGAAGGTGCACGCAATTTTTCATTTTTATATCATTTTATTGTGTACTTTTATGTAAAAATGTAAATATTCGTAATAAATATATAGCCATTAGAAATGTTTCATGCAGTGCTAAACAATACAGTAGCGCAATTGCAGCCAGAATAGCGAAAGCTGGTATTCTAATTATAATAATTTTTAACACAACTTTTAAAATGTGTTAACTACCTAATCAGTTGCGACCATGGTGTAAAAAATCCATGGTTGTGTTTTATTGGCTGTTTAGACAAGGTTGTTTGTGAATAACGTAGAAACGTCTTACTTTACACAACTGAAAATATGTTACCTAATGACAACGTTTCGATGTCCGTCGGACATCTTGATCACGTCTTGATTGTTTACAGCTCGATGGAGCACGTGACCTGGAAATCACCTGGATGTCATCGAAACGTTGTCATTAGGTAACACGTTTTCAGTTGTGTAAAGTAAGAAGTTTCTACGTTATTGATCGTACCAACTGAATGAATCTCTTCAACACTAAGTTTGTTTGTGTTTTTCAAGGTTGTGTTAAAGAATATTATAACTAGAATTAAAGTTACCGATCTAGTGAACGTTTTCAAGCATCAAGAAAGCTGGTATTGTTTTCAACGTGGAAGTGTGTCTGTGTAAGTAAGTGAGTAAGTAAGTAACAGTATTTATAAGGCGCAATAATCAAAGTCACGATGTGGCGAAGTCCGTCTGAAACATGAATGTTTTCAGTTGTCTTCTGAATTATGTGCAGCTGACTTCCTTGTTTCGCAGACTGGCAGGTAAGTTGTTCCAGATACGTGGTCCAGCTGCAGCAAAACATCTGTCACCAAAACGACTGTAAACAGAGCACTTTTTCCCCGAAGAGGACCTGAGGGAGCGAGGAGAACTTTCTGAGGCGACATGAATATCGTCAGCCAGGTAGGTAGGTACTCTGCTTGACAGCACTTGGCAATCTTGAATTCAACTCGTCGTCTGACCGGCAGCCAATCAAGTTGACGCAATATCGATGTGTGTGTGTGTCAACAAAATAAAAAGTGGCTCTATAGAGATGTCTCATAGTGTGGACCACCACAAGTATAGCCTTTGTGGGGGAACGGGACCGGAAGTAGTTTTATGACGTCATCCTATGACGTCATAATGACGTCATCCTATAAGTAAGTAAGTAACCATTAATCATCAACCTGTGCCCCCCACCCATTACTCAGCAGCTAAGGTTGTATCTAGGGTTGTATCTAGGGTTACCCTAGAGTTACGCGCTACCAGTAGAAAGCTAGGGTTACCCTAGGGTTACAGCTAGACAGCTAGGGTTACAATG
>Ga0209149_1000348_pt1 | contig 18882 bp, 11 predicted proteins | sample WorMetTyACAVOLI2_FD_187423 | JGI IMG/M metagenome (GOLD analysis project Ga0209149, IMG submission 187423) | Marine gutless worms symbiont microbial communities from Max Planck institute for Marine Microbiology, Germany - Olavius algarvensis... ... | reverse complement strand
ACGCAAATTAGCTTTCTTGAGTAAGACACGATGCTCATCATGATTTTAAACCGGACTCATTTATTACATTCAAAATTCAATTGACAAAAGCACAACAACTTTTCGGACTAGAGCAGCCCCCCCCCCTCCATCCATTGAACAACTTCAAAACTGGCCAATAGGTGTCTCCTGCAAAACAAGTTTGCATAACGCCTCATTTTGCAGCAGTGGTTAAACAGCGCCGTTAAACAGCGCCCGAAAAAACGCAACAATTCTGAGCAATTAACCCCTTAATGGGCACAGGTGCCATAGTGCCATATCGAATTATATGAAGTTGACCCCTCCTCGCGTACCAAATGTAATAGCTCACCTATCGAAAATTGACAGCGGTACAGCGGTAGGCGATTAGATCGTCGATCTACCGCTTTAATTATCGTATACGAAAAGTGCAGATATGCAGGTCATACCTGTATTATTCGTCGTCCTCGATAGAGCCAGTGGATCGTCGGGATTGGCGTCCCGATGGCCTGGCAGTTGAGCACGACATCTGAGCCGCGTGCGACCGTCACGACCTCACCGTCACGTGGTGTTTCGTCGAAGAACAGATCACGCTGCGGCGGCGGTGACGACGTCGGCTGGACTACTGCAACGGTCGACAAACACGCCAACAGCGTCACCACAGTACGACCGTACTTACGACGTGCCGCTCGCGTTGCCATATCTCACTTCCTTCTAGCAACCGAATAAGACAAGCTGGTCTGTCAGGAACTGTGCAATGTTTAAACACAGAGTCACGAAGCTATAAGCACAATCGATGAAATTCACTCACTGTAATTCGTCGCGTCACTGCTTAAACTGTCTATACGCGGCCAACGCAAAAAAACTTATTTTCGATAACAGGAAGTAAGCAACGACTTAATTCACGCTTCGCTGAGTCGAGTCGGACGTGATCTAAGCATCGACCACGTCGCGTCACTGCTTATAAGCACTCGTGACGGGCTGACGCGGAACGTGCGACGGCGGGAGTCAGCCGTGCAGCCGGCGTGGCCTCCGCGGCTGTCCGCCTACGCGCGCACCAGCACGTCGAAGCGTCGACGTCAGCATGGGTCAAGGAAACGCGACAAGTCGACGACAGCGGTGATAATCTGAGCAAAACTACAATGAATGGGTCGCTTTTGACGACCGGACGTGACCGATCGCATCGCACGAACCTACCGCTGCGCCTGAGACTGGTCGCGTTCTGAAAGCCAACTCTCGGATCGAGGCTAAGCAATAACTGATCTCGTGAATAATCTAGATCATATGAACCGATGGTATGGTATATATATAATACACTATGCTTTATCGTCCCATTCGACACGTTATGGGTCATTTCGAAGACGACAAAAACGTGATGGGATCGATCTTAGCGATCTGCAAAAAACAGCGACCAGATAAAAAAAGATCTGTCCACAAAGCGCTGTCAGCGAAAAATGTCCAGTTATAGGCCTAAAGTCACGTGAACATGGAATATCACGTAACACGTGATCCAGCTCAGAGAAAAAATCTAACGACTCGTCCGATCGAAAATGAAAAAAAACAAGAACTTAGCTATCGCGTCAGCTGCGTACACAATTCGTCGAGGGCATCTCCGTGACCTTAAATTCTACGTTAAGGGTCACTCAAGGTCACTGAAAACGGAACCATTGGACAGAATGATCATACACGACTTACTGTTAGACGAGTTATTGGACGTTGAATATTATCGTGACCTTGAAATGTGGGTCAGAGGTCACTCAAAGTCATTGAAAGTGGTACCATTTGAAAGTTTGGGTACGGTTTCCTAACTTTTCTTACCCTAACCCTAACCCTAACCCTAGGGTTAGGGGTCAAAGTCATTGAAAATGGCGCCGTTCGATAGACCATATGCGACTTTATATTGGTCCGCCGTTGTAAGTATAGCTCTATCTTGTACCATTTTCCAGTTATTTGACGTTGAATAATATCGTGACTTTGAAATCGGGGTTAGAGGTCACTCAAGGTCATTGAAGTTGGTGCCATTCGAAAGCTTGGGTGCGGTTTCCTATTCGCCTTCTATAGTAACTATGGTCGTATCTGTAGCCGTTTGTGAGATATTTAGCGTCAAAGAGTGGTGTGACCTTGAAAAAGGGGTTAAGGTTCGTTCAAGGTCATTGCAAATGGCACTATTGGATACATCGCATACGAGTTCCTATTCAACTTCCATAGTAACTATGGCGATATTTTGTATCGTTTGCGAGATATAGCGACTTATTGGTAGAAAATCGCGAATTTTTTCTACCCACCTGTATTTAGCGCCCCACAGGGGGTGACCCCGCCGGAATTTTGTGAAAATGTTTAATGCTGGTAAAACTAGAATGATTGGGCTACCGCATGGTGAAAAAAACTGTGACGATATGTTAAGCCGTTTTCATCTGGTACCGGAACGTAACGGACAGACAGACAGACAGATTTGCTATATCAATATCGCGCGTCAGTATGCTGACGCTGGATAAAAACGAAAAGATCGCTCAGAGCGATCCGATCACGTTTTACACGTAGAACCATTCAGAACGACAGATAGCTTACAGCACACTGTAAAAAATTCCGCGTCCTGATGCTGGTTGAAAGTTCAAGATATACGCTGAAGCCCGAAGACAAGAAGCTCAGCTGTCGCAGAGAGGCCGCGTGACGCTCCGTGTCGTTGGAACTTTTGCTACGTCACTCAGTGTCACTCAAGGTTATTCGATATTACACCGCTGAGTACGGTGTGTGTTTAAGTTTCTGTTAGTATTACATTGTAATTATTTCTCTATCGTGTACCGTTTCTGGGATATTTAACGTCGAATAGTGACGTGCCTTTGCCATCTGTGTTAGAGAACATTCAAGGTCTTTGAAAATGGCACCATGCGATTGATCTCATGCAAGTTCATTCCACAGTATCCTTGCCCCTATCACGTATATCAATTCCCGGATAAAGCGAGATTTGGTCAAAAACTGCGATTTTTCATACCCGCCTATATTCGACGCCCCCGTTAGGTGGTCCCCGTCGGAATGAACATCTTTATTTACCATAAGTGGTACCAGAAAATAGAAAGATAAAATACAAACAAAGAAATGTACATTAGACAAAGTATAACAAAAAAAGTGATGTGACTTAAATAACTTAACTAAAGTGTGCCATGGCATGATTTAAATAAAGCACATGGCAGTTTTTTAAACAACAAACTCATTTTTAGCCGTTTAAACTGGTACATGTACATTCCAAGAGCAGGATTTGTCTTAGCACCGCCACACAGTTCGGAATATAACCAAATATTTGTGCATGCGGTTGATCACTGAACGTCTGGCGCAGACGGCAAACTTCCGCCGGTGCGGCGGAGTTTTTGCTGACTCATGGCGATGCTATTATGTCCGGAGCGCGCGATCCATTGAGGCCTAGCTCAAGGCTGACGTCAGCAGCGTGCATCTGCCGGACAGACGTGGACTACGTCGTCCTGCTGCTGAGTCATTGACCGTTACGCTTCACTGATCACAAATGACCTCTATTACTGCCAAGTGCCAACTACATTAACGCTACTGCAACACGTGGTTCGAATTTTTAACCCAAGCACATTTCATTGCATAAGAGCTGATAAAAAGATCATCCCACTTTTTTCGTATGCTAAAAATCAAAATAAACTTAGGTCTATAATCGCGTTCAGCTTTATCCTTTATACGTATTTAGCAAACAAATGATAACAAAAAAGTAATGTGACTTAACTAACTCAACTATAGTGTGCAATATTATGATAGTGAAATCCAAAGAACATTTAGTTAAGACTAATATTAAAATACCTCAGCACACTCCTGTTATATTTAAATTTCTTACAAAACATGTCATTTTTAAGCGCCTCACTTTACTTTAGTAAAAGAGGCGCTTATTGAGATAGGCTGTGTCGTGACGTTGTTGGTCGTTGGTTGGTTGGTTGTCACGTGCGTGTACTGTGGCCAAACGGTGCATCCTAGGCCTATAGTTACTATGGAACACTAATAGGAAACCCTACCCCAAGAATTCAATGGTACAAATTTCGACCCCCTGAGGTGACCCCTAACCGGCCCCCCGTGAGGCGCTTTTTGTCAAATTACTTTGACCTCTTGTTTTCTCTAATTGTCATAAGGTTTGGCATGGAAAACTGGAATTGTGGAGATACCTGATGGTGAAACAAAGTTTTGAGTAGTCCACGTCTGTCCGGCAAATGTACGCTGCTGACGTACTTAGCGAGCGTTAGGTAGTAAACGCCCGGTTATTGAGATCGCATTTCCGGCTGTCTGTCTGTCTTTCTGTAACGCGCGTGTACCCTGCGTAAACAGAAGGTTTTTTTTTGCAAAATCTGCTCACACAACCTGATAGGTCAGAGATCTGCATGGCTTGGTTGTGAAGAACAGCGTCAAAATATTTGCAACTGTTTTATTGGTGTCAGTATACTGACGCGCGATATTGATATAGCAGCGTCCGTCTGTCCTTTTGTCTGTCCGTCCGTCCGTCACGTTCCGGTATTCTATGGAAACAGCTTAACATATTGTCATCGTTTCTTCACCACACGGTAGCCCAATCATTCGAGTTTGGTCAGTATCAAAGACTTTCGCGAAATTCCGGCGGGATCACCCCTTTCAGTGGCGCTAAATACAGGTGGGGTATAAAAATTTCGCGATTTTCGACGAATAAGTCGCTATATCTGGCAAAATACAAGATAGCGCCATAGTTACTATAGAAAACAAATAGGAAACCGCACCCGAGCTTTAGAATGGTACCAGTTTTAATGACCTTCAATGACCGCTAACCCACATTTCAAGGTCACGATAATATTCGCCGTAATATAACTCGACTAATAGTAAGTCGTGTATGATCTATCCAATGGTTCCGTTTCCAATGATCTTGGGCGACCCTTACATAGATTTCACGTCACAGGGTTACTATTGATGCCCTCGGCGTATTGTATGCGCAGCTGACGCACGGTGTGTTTGCGATAGCTAAGTTCTTGTTTCCCACAGGGTTGTTATAAATCGCGACAGACACAGCATGATGGCACAGATGGCGCTTATGAATGAATGAATGAATGAATGAGGGCATTTATGTCCGCCCCATCTTATAGAAGCCTATCACGAGGGTGTTGTGTGTCCACCATACGCTCGGTTATACAGTTCAGTTTTTAGTCTGCTACAGAAACCAGCGAATGTCAAGGTCGAGTCACACATAATGTCGCGCGGCAAAAAAAATGAAAAAGTATATAAAGGTATAAAAGTCGGCTATACGCGCTTTCGTCCGGGTTTTTCCAGTAAGTGAATGAATGCCACGATCGTCGCCGTTTTCGGGTCGTCGTTGTCGATTTGGCGATAGACGTTTCTAGATCGCCAGCGTGCATGTACGTGACTACAACATGTAGGTCACGAACGAACAAAGCTTGGTGTACGGCGGTAGTCAGTCACGGTCATCCATTGTATGCCCTCGTACTGTACGCCGGCCAAGGTCACCGTGACATGAAGGGACACGCCTACACCTTTCACTATTAACTGTTTTATTCCAAAAATAGAAACGCATTCGGTTACTCATTGCGACTGTTCTGGCAGAATGTCGTTAAGCAAGAAACCATACGATATCTGACGAAGAAGCTGTAGTACCGTATTACTTAATCATTTACGAAAACTACATTATGAAACTTCAACCTCTTCGCTTCTTTGCTGACAAGTTTTAAAACTGTAGTTTACTTCATGACGAAGCATTTCTTGTAACAATTACGCTTTATCCTCACTTTCGTTTATAACTTTTGAAGATACGTTTATTTGTTTTGGCGGAATTCACGCAGCTCAGTGATGAATGCATTGGCGAAAGAATTATTAAAGTTGGTCTGCAGACTGCATGCATTGTCAAAATTATCGTAATACGTTATCGGCCACGGCGTATTTTATGACACGATAAGTTACGAAAGGCACTTGCGTTTTTCTAGATGACACGTTAAGTTTACAGCAATTCTCGATATCTTCTGTTCAAAAATAGCAAAAGTTTTCATAATTGGCGTCCGATTTTTTTGGAATTTGGCTGTAAAGAACCTGTGTACTACACCATGTCCGGGAAGAAAAGGGACCGACAGTACTTGAGACATAACTTTGACAAATTCAAACATATAGTTGTATTTTTTGCAAGAAATAGTAAGAAGGTAATGCGAAACTATTAACAAAAGTCCGCCTCACCTAATCAATGTCGCTATTTTACCTTGCGAATTAAACAATCGTCATGTATTGCAAAGCACAAAGTCATAACTGACAACTGCAATTGAACCAAACCGGCCTGTTATAGCGTGCAACTGCTCGACTGGTCAATGACAGCAAGAAATCGCAGTTATCGCTGCAAACACAATGTCAAAATCAAAAACAGTGCTCGAAATGACCGCCGCCGGCCTTGACGGACACTGAGAGACGACGACGCCACTGATGCACAGAAGCTGCAATGACGACGTGATACAGCTTAGCCCACGCATTCAGTTCTTATGCGGTACTTGAGGTCATCGAGATCAGTCATGCATGTTTTGTACACTTTCTCTTGCAGTATGCCCCCCCCCACACACTGTAGTCAACTGGATTTAAATCTAGCGAATTTGGAGGCCATAATAGAGGCGGAATGAATTCTAAATTTTCTCTCTTATTGCGAAAAAAACATTTTCAATAACGTCACAATTACGTCATCATGACGTACTGTCGTGCAAGTATTGATGGGATTTTTTCAGTCACCCGGAACGTCAGGATGATTCATGCCTAAGACTGTGAAATGTTGCCTAAATTTGTCAAAGTAACAGCCAAAATACTATCGCTCCTTTTTTTCCGGAAACGCGTAAGATTGGCATACAGTGTGTCCTTATTGTCTGACCATGCAATAGCACGAATGACCATATTGTTCTTCAATATATGGGCTCTCCGGCGAATGTTAACGTCTTTATAGCAGTAACAAAAGTCTGTCACAAATCTCTCTCTTTTGAGTGCTCTGCCTTTTCAGGCAAGTCCAGTGCAGGCCGAATATTCCGATTTCTTAAAGTGACGCCAAATTAACGAGGTGATGGGCTAAAATTGACTATTTCAGACGCTGCCATCATGTGCTTGCTTTCCGAAATGCAAACTAGAAATTTTATTTAGAATCTGGAATGATCGCTCTATATTCTCACCAAATTTGATGCCATTGGATAACAAGTAGCTCTGCTGTCGCAAAGAGGCCGCGCGATGCTTCGTGTCTGTCAGTAGTAGCTTGCGTCAATGGTACAATACCTCAAACGCAGTTTTTTTATTAGTTAGTTCAGCTTCGGATTTACTAGTGCATACAATTCGATTCTGTTCTGTTGTCTTTGGCGTAACGTCAAGCCTTGCTGTCAAACACGCGATCTATCGTGATTGTGTATAGTGCGAGAGAGCGCTTGGTCCCTCTCACGCTGTAGAACCACGCAGACGGTGACTTTATTTGGCGTGGCGCTTGGTGGTCGAATACCCGCAGTATACGGCCAGCGATATAAGTGTCACAACTTGAAAGATGGTGGCCGTGTTCCACCGGCGACCATGTTGACAACACCTCGCCTGCTGCACCGTCAGTGGCAGGCATATAGGCTCAGAATCGCGATTTCTGCCTACCCTACCTGCATTCGACGCCACCGTTTAGGGGGGTTACCGTCGGAATATTGCTATGCCGGCCGTTTGGCGCGGAAAAAAAACTACACCGTGTTCCAAAAAAATCATGTGACCATGTCTTCAACGACAAGTTGAACTAAAATTGTCCGTTTACAACAATTTTTGGCACACTTATTACCAAGAGTATAGAACATCGACAGGTGTTATTTTCCCACCCCACCTATTTTCTGCACCTACTGCACCCTGGAAAACTGTGAAAACCTAAATATCAGTAAAAAAATTAAACAACATCATGAAAATTTCACAGGAACATGCAATTCTGATTAAAAAATCTCTATCTGTCAAAGCAGTGTGGTGCATAAAGGCTGTTGAGTGAATTGCCTGACAAGGGTTGGAAACTTGAAAGCATCAACAGTCTGTTGAAGAGAATCTGCAAGACGGGTAAATTGTCTGGCAACCAGGCAGCGGTAGATCGCATTCGTCGCTTAGCAGTGGAGGATCTTGTGCTCAGTCAGGAAGACAAGCCAAAGAGACACTGATCAGCACGTGAGATTTCGCACGAAACTGCCATTCTCCGTTCAAGTAGGCTATGCACAGGATAATTCACCGCGATCTCCAACACAAATGCTTCAAACAATGTCGTATTCAGCTGTTGTCTGAAGCCAATCGCATCTCTCAATCTCACCGTCGGGTAGCCACACCAATCTAGTTTTTTTCCATACCAAAGGTAATGGCAATTATTCCGACGGAAACCACCCTCCCCAACCCCTTAACGGGGCGTCAAATGCAGGTGGGATAGGCAGAAATCGCGATTCTCAGCCAATATCTTGCTCCATCGCGTGCTGTGAAATAGCCTACACTTAGCTGCGACGAACCATGGCGAGTTGATGACACTAGTCGCTGATAAGCGGCGGAGTTTGTTGATGGCGGGAGACGACGACGAAGTGTATGACAAGAAGCCTCAACGTAACGCCGAAGACAACAGAGCAGCATTTGACTGTACGTAGTGTTGAACCAGAAGCCTAAGTAACAATAATAAAAGACTCCGCTCAAGGTATTACAGTGTTGAAGCTAACTACTGACGGACACGAAGCATCGCGCGGCCTGTCTGCGACAGCAGGGCTACTTGTTTGGCCATAGTACGTACAATTTTGTGAAAAAGACTAAATCCCACGGCATGATAGAGACCTACCGCGGCGCACGATGACTCAGCTAATGATGGAGTAGCTGCGGAGTGACCTCTTCGCATGCGTTTACTGGAAAGAAAAAAATCTCGTCCCCGATGGAAGCAGTGCCATGATTCAGCTAGCGTTCTGAGAACGGGGCTGATGCAAATGCACCGGCGTGACCTAGCAGCCGCGAAAGATAGGCCTATACCTGCATGTTTCAATACCGCGGCCGGCTTGCATCATCCATTACTCCAGTGAGCATGATGAACACCTGCGCATCAGCTCGTGACTCACGTCACATTCACATTAACCCCTTAATGGACAGATTAAAACCGCACAGCAACGGACCATTAGCTTATACAGCAATACGGTGATTGGTACTCTGACCGCTGATGGATGGGCTGTTACATTTGGCACAGTGAGGGGGCCTGGGCGGGGCCGCTGCCCGCCCAGGCTCCTCCTCGCTGTACCAAACGTAACAGCCCATCCATTAACGGCCAGTGTACCAACTTCATATTATACGATACAGCACTACAATTACCTTGGCACTCTAAACGGTTAATCGTCTAGCGCACTGCTGCAGACAGCCTGCTGTCTAGCAGCGGCGGACAACGAACATAAAATAACAAAATATCAACCGCCACGGGACAGATCTATCTACATTAGTTTTGTAGATTTCCGAAAGGCATCCGACAGCGTTCACAGATAATCTGTGAACGCGTGACAGATACGGTATCCCAGAAAAACTGAGGTATATCATTACAGAGCTTTCATGATGGTGGCAAGCAGTATTAGAATCAATGGCCACACTCAGTGATTGGTTGAAGTACGCTCAGTTGTTCGACACGGTCGGCGGCTGTCACCACTCCTATTTGCAATCGTCATGGACTGGTGTATAAAACATACCGTACGCGTAGTAGACAAAGTTGGCTTGAAGCTCACAAATGACAAATGGCTAACAGATCTGTGTTATGCAGACGACGTGGCACTGACAGATGATTTAATTGATGGTCTACAAACGACCATGGACTCAGTCGCTTGCTGGGCAGAGAAAGTGGGACTCTATGAATGTCCAAAAACAAAGTGGATGGCAGTCGGCTCAGGTCTTAGCATTGAAAATGGGCAGATCATGATAAATGGTAAACAGATGGAGCCAGTGGAAGAATTCTGCAAGAATTCTGTTACTTGGTGACTGTTGGAAACTGCTGCAACCACCGCCAGTTATTGTCACGAACCTTGTTCACCACTCCCACTGCACCCGAGTCCAGTGCTCTATAGGTACAAACAAGTTGTCAAAAATTCAAAGTCTGCAAGCGCATAGCACTTATCCCGCATTCAGTGACATAGTCCGCCCTGTTGCTGTATAACCTATTTGGAATTCACGCGATATTTTTGGAACCGGTTATTTTCAGACAGCACTGCATTCGTTCACCTTTTGCGCGATTTTACAGTAGACAGTAGGCCAACGATACAGTTAAACAATGCAGAAGCATCGGATACCAAAGTTTAATTAAACAAGAAACTTAGCTATCGCTAACAGATCGCGCGTAAACTGCGCACACAAAGTAACAACAGTACTGAAATGACCTTCAAAGGTCACTCAAGTTCGTCGGATATGTCACGATTCGATAGAGCGATATGACTTCCTATTAACTCTGGCCCTATCTTGTATCGTTTCCCACATATAGCCAGATATTGGTCGAAAATCGCAAAATTTATACACCCACACCTGTCTTCAACGTCTTCAAAAATTGCTAATATTTTCAAAAAACGACTTAAAACTAGCACACAAAATATTTCACATTATTATTTTAACCAATTACGAGTATAGGCTACATGTTCACAAAACATACCATTTTGTTTTTTTTGCCGCGCGATGCTATGCAAGCGCGGCCTATGTCGTAATGCGTGTCTGTCTGTCCGTGCTGAAGTAAGTATAATGACACGTTAAGCCGTTTCGATACAATACCGAAGCGTGACAGACCGACAGACGGACGGACGGACGGACGGACGGACGGACAGAATTCCTATATCAATATCGCGCGTCAGCAGCGCTGTGCTGACGCGCGATAAAACAAGTGTATCGGAGACGATACGAAAGCCGCCGCTCGTCAAAGCCCAAACTGCATTAAAAACAAATAAAAAATAAAATATGGCGAAAAACGATTTTCAATATGGCGGATGGCATTATTACACCCTGCAATGTGGCAGGTGGCTCTGGGATGACATGCCATGGAATAATCGCCCAAACGTCCGCCGAATTGGAATTCTACATCTGGTTTAGATTTTGACCATATCACCGCAGTCGACATGTCATTCTGCACCAGTCTGTGAAATTTATCCAAATCGGACCACCCTCAGCAGAAAAAATAAAATCATGTCGATTTTCAAGATGGCGGATCAGCCATCTTGGATTTTAGGGATCCAATAATGGATTCTGTGAAAAGCCCATGTACGACTTCCTATAGGTCGTCAATAGACACCACAGCTCTAAATTGCTTAGTTTTTGAGAAAATTGCGTCTTTATATTTTGGCGACAAACAGACAGGCAGACAGACGAACAGACGGACAAGCCCGTTGCATGAAGCCGCTCTCGCTGCCGCAAGCGGCGCCTTAAAAACTAGCTAAGGATCGCGCGTGGTCATATGATGTCTCCTGCGCTGCACGTTTGTAATGGACTCGCCAGCCCTGCGCGGACGCAGCGCGCCGTATGTACTGTGAAATTTGTGAAGTCATTCGCTACGTGACAACACCGGTTTTACGTCATATCCTGCTCCCTTGTCCCTGGCACAATCCTTGTGCTTGGTACAATTTCGCCCAAAATGTAATCAATTCATCTTAGTAGTGTTTACCTCCCCAAATTTCATCGAAATTCGGTCAGTATTCGTGCGAAGCGAAAAAAATGCCGACGTCTGCACGGGATATTGAGACAACGGGACATAATAGCCACCTCTTCCCGTAGCTTGCGGAAGCATAACGAGTAGCTCTGCTGTCGCAAAGAGGCCGCGCGATGCTTCGTGTCTGTCAGTATTTAGCTTCAACAGTAGCCCTACAATACCTCGAGCGCGGTTTTTACCGCGCGACGCGTATGCATAGCGCGGACTATGCCGTGGCAAGATGTCTGTCCGTCTGTCCCTCCGTCTGTCACACGCCGGTATTGTACCTAAACGGTTATACATATCCTCAAAGTTTTTTCACCATCGGATAGCGCCACCATTCTAGTTTTTCCACACCAAACGGGATGGCAACATTCCGATGGGTGACCCCCCCCCCCTAACGGGGGCGTCGAATACAAGGGGTATGAAAAAATCACGATTTTCGACCAATATCTCGCTTTATCTCTCAAATAATGCAAGATAGAGCCATAGTTACTATAGAAGGCGAATAGGAAACCGCACCCAAGCTTTCGAATAGTACCGATATGAATGACCTTGAGTGGCCTCTAACCCAGGTTTCAAAGTCATGCTATCACTCAACGTGAAATAACTCAAAAACGGTACCAGATAGAGCTATACTTACAATGGCGGACCAATAGAAAGTCGTATATGGTCTATAGAACGGCGCCATTTTCAATGACCTTGAACAACCCTTAACCCAGTTTTCAAGGTCACGCTATACTTTGACGCTGAATATCTCATAAACGGTTAAAGATACGGCCATAGTTACTATGGAAGGCGAATAGGAAACTGCACCCAAGCTTTCGAATGGTACCAGTTTGAATTATGTTGAATGACCTCTAACCCAGATTTCAAGGTCACGATATTATTCAGCGTCACGTCAAATAACTTAAAAACTGTACAAGATAGAGCTATGTTTACAATGGCGGACAAATAGAAAGTCGTATGTGATCTATCGAACGGCGCCATTTTCACTGACCTTGAACAACCCCTAACCCAGTTTTCAAGGTCACGCTATTTCTTGACGCTGAATATCTCATAACCGTAAAAGATACGGCCATAGTTACTATGGAAGGCGAATAGGAAACTGCACCCAATCTTTCGAATGATACCAGTTTGAATGACCTTCAGTGACCTTTTCAACGTCACGATTATTCAACGTCACTGAAAAACGGTACAACATACAGCTATACTTACAATGGCCGACCAACAGAAAGTATTATGATCTATCGAAAGGCGCCATTTTCAATGACCTTGAACGACCCCTACCCCCAGTTTCAAGGTCACGCCATTCTCTGACACTGAATATCTCATAAACGGTACATAGTTTTAGTAAAATACTAATAGAGTCTTACACACGCCCTACTCAACAGTGTCATTTCGAATGACCTTGAGTGATCTTGAGTAACTCAGCAAAATATTCAGTGACACGAAGCGACGCGCGGTCTCTCTGCGACAGCTGAGCTTCTTGTTTTTATTATTAGTTACTTCGGCTTCAGATTTACTAGTGCGTATACAATTTGATTCTGTTCTGTTGTTTTCGGCGTAACGTCGAGCCTTGCTGTCATACAGACTATTCACGGTCTCACGGACGACCGTGACTGTAGCAGCAGCAATTTATCGATCGCAAAGCGAGATATTCGTTGAAAATCGAGATTTAGCCTACCCCACCTGCATTCGACGCCCCCGTTAGGGGGGTCTTCGACGAAATATAGCCGTGATGTTTGGTATGGAAAAACTAGAATGGTGCGGCTACCCGACAGTAAAAAAAATTGAAGGCATGTTTATTCGTTTTGACAGAATCAGCGAACGTGACAGGCGGACACACAAACAGACAGACCAGACACCACATGACGGCATAGGCCGCGCTTATGCATAGCATCGCGCGGCAAAAATCGCGTGGTATATGCAGTACGTACATGAAGGCCCAGCGCTGTCCGTCGATGTGTCGTCATCATCAGAGCGTTTACGAAACTGATGCAGTTGCCTGTGTTCATGTCGATGTTGATGAATATCAATCGTCTTTCGAGAGTTCTGTGCAATACATTAAAGGCGGACTCTAGTACAGTGAACACGTCACCTTAACAGTATAGCAATTAATCACATTATTGAGATTAGCGTCTTCGAAATTCACAGCTCGCAAACACATTTACTGCCCCATACAGTGTAGTAAAATATCAATTCCATTTATGAAACTAAAGTACATGTAACTAGAATTTGGTTATATTATCCCCCAAGGAAATTTGCTATAATTAAAAAAACGACTTAAAACTATCACACAAATTTTTTCACACTATTTAACCAATTCTACAGGTTGGCCCAAAAAAAAAACTGCACACAAAACTCATGGCAATAACTTTGTCAATTCTTAACAGATTTTCAATTTTTTTTCATTGCTGGAAAGCCAAGTAAATTTCCAACAAAACGCATATAATACTTCCCACCATACCTGGAGTATGTTACGGCACTACCTTGCGAAATTTAGAAGTTCGAGTTTTGGCATATCTGGAAAAAAATGCAGACGAATACGTAACATACTTTGATTTTTGAACACACAAAATTTTAATGCATTTAACTTACTTACTTACTTGTTGTTTCAATTTCCGGTTCCTATTAAATATGCTTTGTAAATAGCAGACGATTTTATCTAAACAAGTGTTGTAAACTGAAACAGCGTTTTCTGCATGTTTGGCATGCATTGACAATGCAATTGAATAGTGGCATGGACGTCTTCGGGACTCTTCGCGCATGTGTGCGGGCAAAAGGCAGACACTTCGAGCAACTATTGTGACAATATTCAGCCACACGACAAGAGACGTTTCATTTTTTTGGTCAAATGTGACACGATTTTTAGATTGTTTTTTTGGAAATTATCACAATTTCATACTTCTAACTTCGCAAGGTTGTGCGGCAACATACTGAAGGTATGGTGGGAAGTATTACATGGGTTTTGCTGGAAATTTACTTGGCTTTCCAGCAATGAAAGAATTTTGAAAATCCGTTAAGAATTGACAAAGTTATTGCCATGAGTTTGGTGTGCAGTTTTTTTGGGCCACCCTGTATATGTTTACAAAAACATCCCATTTGGTTTTTGCCGCGCGTAGCTATGCAAGCGCGGCCTATGTCGTCGTGCGGTGTCTGTCCGTCCGTCTGTGTATCTCTGTGTCCGTCACGTTCGTACATTCTGTCAAAATTAATAAACGTATCTTCAACTTTTTTAAACCGTCGGGCAGCCGCGCTACTCGAGGTTTTCCGTACCGAACGTCATGGCAATATATTCCGACAGGAACCCCCATAACGGGGGCGTCAAATGTAGGTGGGGTATGCAGAAATCGCTATTCTGAGCCAATATCTGGCTTCATCGCATGCTGTGAACCGTTGATACCACTTTCAATGACCTTGAGTGATCTCTAACCCTGATTTCAAGGTCACGATATTACTTAACGCCAAATAACTAAAAAATAGTACAAGATAGAGCTATAATTACAATGGCCGATCAATAGAAAGTTGTATATGTTCTATCGAACGGCGCCATTTTCAATGACCTTGATTGACCCTTAGCGTAGATTTCAAGGTCACGGGGTTACTATTGATGCCCTCGACGTATTGTGTTTGTGTGCGCAGATTACGCGCGATCTGTTTGCGATAGCTAAGTTCTTGTTTTATCATCTCATACCACGAACGCTTTAACACCAGTTTTTGCACTAATTTTCAAGATCGTGATCATTTAGTGCGTTAACTGTATAACATGTACTGGCGAGACTTATAAAATCGTTTTGTTTATTAGGTTTAGTCAATATTTATCTCAACAAAAACTTGTTAAGTTTAATTTCCTGTAACGGTAGAAGTTATAGTTATACAGTATATAGCAAAACAAGTAAACAGCAAGTAGAAACACCGCATGACATGACGATCTCAAAAAAGACAAAGGTGATATTACCCACCAACACGTTAATGTGCTGCTAGTAATTTTACTAAGAAGACCTACAGCGTATAATTATGAAGGAAACCTAATAAGAACATGCACCGATATGTTGATTCCAAAAGCGACCGAAACCGCAAGAATGTACAATTATTTGCCGACACGCAGAAATAGAGAATACGAACTCGCAGCTCGACACCAGTCGATCTTTTGGGACTTGCAAATTGCTCGCAACTGAAAACAAGAAGCTCAGCTGTCGCAGAGAGGCCGCGCGATGCTTCGTGTCTGTCAGTAGTCAGCTTCAACATACCTACAGCGCAGTGTTTTATTACTAGTTACTGCGGCTTCAGATTTACTAGTGCTAAAATTCTATTAAATTTTGTTCTGCTGTCTCCTATTGTCTCCGGCGGTGTCCGACCAAAAGTAAGTAAGTAAGTAAGTAAGTCTTAAATTTATATAGCGCATTACGCAACGCCTCTAATGCGCTAAACCCCCGGACGAACACCCCCTAGGTCATAACCCCCCTTTTTGCTGCCGTTCGTGGGTCGGTTGGGGTCAGGACCCCTCCTCGTGGGTCGGATAGGGTCAGGAGTACGGGTTAGGGTCAGTTTTCAACAAAAATACCCGCCGGGTTTTGTCCTACGATGTTCTACGGCAGCAGAAAACGGGAGTTATGACCAGGGGGGTTGACTTCCCTTCGTCTCCGGCGTATAACGTCGAGCCCGTCACAAACACTTCGTCGTCGTCTTGTGCGAACAACGGACGACGGACGCCGCGGCGAGTGCTTGACGCTTGCCGCCGTTCGTCGCGGCTTTGTTTTTAACACTTCGCGACTCGTACGGTTGACAACACTGTAGACCTGTATGCAGCGAAGCCAGATATTTGTCCAGAATCGCGTTTTTTGCCTACCCCACCTGCATTCGACGCCCCCGTTAGAGGGGTTCCCGTCAGAATATTGCCAAATCGCTTGATGCATTAAAAACTAGAATGGTGTGGCTACCCGACGGTGAAAAAAATTTGAAGATATATTTATTCGTTTTGACACAATCCACGAACGTGACACACACACAGACACACACACATCGCTTGACGGCATAGGCCGCGCTTATGCATAGCATCGCGCGGCAAAAACCGACTTGAAATTTCCCGTAGACTAATAAAGTAAAACTTAGCTCAAGAATTGACCTCCAGGATTTGAGACTTAGTTGATGAGACTCAGAGTTAGCGCCTTGTATGTTAATTTCTCCAAAATTTGGCATATACAGACTCTTCAGGGTGCACATAATAAGATTTATTTATGACGGATATCCGCGCATATAAGCAGTCGAATTTTCTAAAACAGTTTACGTAAAAACGTGATCTTACAAACGCTTTGTCTGTCACATTTAGGCTATATAAAAATATAACCCTTAACGCCCCCACTAACTCTAGAGTTTTTCGAAAAATTACTGAAGTCACTTAATGAGGCTACCAGTGGAGTACTATCGTTATCAGTTGTAGTTTACGTCTATTATCCCATCAAAATCACACTTGGAGTGGATGGTTAGTAAATATACTGTATTTAGTGTAGTGTTAAAAATGTGCAGTTCAAATTTAAAACTTTAAATACCCAAATTTTAAACAAACTGAAAGTAGGTAATGTGTGCAGTGCAATCAACTTCCGGCAGGCCTTGTGTATTTTCAACGAAGAAGAATTGTCGAGTATTTACAAATAATCACCACGCAGTTAACTCAAACGCGCGGATCGAGACGATGATCAGTCGGTGTTAGCTCTAAACTGCCTAATAATGCATTTAGCATATTTAGCCTGTTTCTTAAAATAATAATAATAAATATCAAATGCAGAAGAACGCTGTAGCTATTGAGGTCGTTAAAGCCGTGTTACATACCACTGTGCGACTGACACTAAAGCCAATGAGAGACGTGAGCAGAAACAGAACAATCAGCTCGCGATTTATCTGAGACATTCTCTATCTGTACAACACAAACATTTATGTACAAAGTAAAGAAAAGAAAAGTAAACGTAAGTCGGCGCTGATCTCCGCTAGCCAGTCCATTCAGCCAGGCAATCAGCGAACAGTGCGAGACCACGCATACAGGCTGGTGTATCACGCGGTATGCCTGTTTAATACTCCTCCAGCTTTCGCCGGGTACTCATTCTAGCCTGCCACAGAGGGCAGGCTCAGGCTGAGTAGGCCTGGGTGCCTGGCTCCGCGCCGAGGCGGTTTACCCGTCCAAAGACGGTCACCCACCTAGGCACTAACCGGTTTAGGTCACTTGTTCTACATTTAACTATCAGCTTTAATTTTGTCAACAGCATTTTCTCAGACTGCAATATGTCTCGCTGTGTGTGGTTACTGTTCTGTGTGCAACCGGGTGAGACTTAGGGGTAAACGGCAACGTCTACTTCAAAGCTTTTTGTGTAGATTGTCACCTACAGCAAAGCTAGTATAAGTTCCTATTACTACTCCGTTGTAACTCTGTCTATCTTTGTCGTTTCTGAGACATTCAACGTCGAATAATGGCGCGCGTCCTTGAAATCTGGGTAGGGGGTCGTTCAAGGCATTGAAAATTGCACCATTCGATGGATCGCATACGATTTCCTCTTGGTATTCCAGAGTAACTATGACCCTATCTTGTATCGTCTCAGAGATAAAGCGAGATATTGGTCAAAAAGCGCGATTTTTTTCATACTCCACCTGCATTCGATGCCCCCGTTAAGGAGAACCTCGTTGGAATGTCGCCATAGTGTTGTGTCTCGTATATTGAAAAACTAGAATGTTTGTGCTACCAGAAGTTGAAAGAAGTCTGAGGACAAGTTTGCTTGTATCGATAGAACACAAGAACGCAACGGACATCTAGCCAGTCAGTCGGAGTGACGGACCGACGCTGTAGGCCGCGCTGAGCATAACGTCGATCAGCAATAAAGGATAACAACTACTGTTTGGATGAATAGTGCACTTTGCAGAGCAACTAGCAATATATGTAGCCTTGCGTGTATATTCAACTGAAGCTATAGGCCTACTATGGTCTACTACTGCATTAGTATCTAACACACAAAGTTATAAGCACGTAGAGAAACCTCGCATAGGTCACGCGATGAGCAAACAAGAGGTCAAAGTAATTTGACAAAAAGCGCCTCACGGGGGGGGGCATTCCCCGGTTAGGGGTCACCCCAGGGGGTCGAAAATTGTACCATTGAATTCCTGGGGTAGGGTTTCCTATTAGTGTTCCATAGTAACTATAGGCCTAGGATGCACCGTTTGGC
>Ga0209149_1000346_pt1 | contig 18943 bp, 12 predicted proteins | sample WorMetTyACAVOLI2_FD_187423 | JGI IMG/M metagenome (GOLD analysis project Ga0209149, IMG submission 187423) | Marine gutless worms symbiont microbial communities from Max Planck institute for Marine Microbiology, Germany - Olavius algarvensis... ... | reverse complement strand
CTATGACACTGTTGGTTGGGTCATATTTCACTGACCCGTAAAATCGTCTCCGATATGACCTATATTGTGTCGAGTGGGACGTTAAACCCTACTATACCATACCTTTTCCACATCAAACGATATGGCAATATTCCAATGGGGACCCCTAATGGGGGCATCAAATGCAGGGAGTATAAAAATTGTGATTTTCGACCAATATCTCATTTTATTATGGAAGTAATACAAGACAGAGCCATAGTTACTATGGAAGGCAAATAGGAAACCGTACCCAAGCTTTCGAATGGTACCAGTTGCAGTGACCTTGTGTGACTAAAGAAATATTTAATGACACGAAGCATTACGCAGTCTCTGTGACAGCTGAGCTTCTTGTTGATTAAAAATCTTCGGATGTTGCAGTATGCACACTGTTGTCATGTTCGTAAATGAGTCTCAATACAGCAGTAGTTTCAGGTTGCAGATTGTGTGGTTTAGTTGACATTTGACACTTCACGTTTTTGTAAGTTTAGGTTGATGAACTCGGTCGCTATGGAGATACTAGTCGACTCTCTGCTGAAGCTGGGTTAGTCGTTCACATGCGCACGTTGCTGTTGGAATCTGGTTCGTCGAACTGTGTTATCTCACCAGTCAGTTTGCCAGTGGAGAGGTGGATAGCACTTGTCGACAAAGGTGGCTGCAAGCTGGCATTCGTCTTGAGTGCATCAGTGCTGAAGAATGCGTCAGCAATTGTGGTCTATAGTCAAGATGACACACATGAACTGCAAAGCCGACGACTGAAATGTACGCGATTATGATGGTTTTTAGTAATGACAGTAATTCATCTTTTACATATTTTTAGCTCCGCAGCAGAGCTTATAGTATCGGTGATTGATATATGGATGTCTGTCTGTGTGAATGTCGTCAAACTTTTTCAAATTGCTACTTCTACAGTTTTATTTGATTTTTGTGAAACTTGGCACACATGATCTGTGTGCCAATATGCAAAAAACTGTGGAAAACAGATTTTCAAAATTTTGATTACGATACGATACGATAGTGGGTATTTAACGTGCAGTAAAAAGCTGACGGGTAGCCAGCTTAGTCTACCACACGGAATAAACAGAAATTTAAAAAGTTTCGGTGAATTTTTAAATTTCAAATGTGGATGTAGTCTGTGGAACAGCAGTAGCAGAGGTATATAGGCTGACGGGCCTGAGGCCTTCCTTCAGTATTGCTTAGTTGCTGGTAGAAGTATTGTGGTACACATGAATTTCAACGTAGCATCTGTGTTTGACTCAACTTCTACACTACTTCTCTTTCAGTTTGCCGTTGGAATATATGGCTACCGGTAGAAATTTTTATTGCGCATTAGCATACTGACGCTTGATATTGATATAGCAAATCTGTCTGTCTGTCCGTCCGTTACATTCCGGTACCAGATGAAAACGGCTTAACATATCATCATAGCTTTTGCACCCTACGGTAGCGCAATCATTCTAGTTTTACCAGAATCAAACATTTTTACAAAATTCCGACGGGGTCACCCCCTGCGGGGGCGCTAAATACAGGTGGGGTATAAAAATTTCACGATTTTCTATCAATAAGTCGCTGTATCTCGCAAAAGATACAAAATATCGCCATAGTTACTATGGAAGGTGAATAGGAACTCGTATGCAATCTATCAAATGGTGTCATTTTCAATGACTTTGAACGAACCCTAACTCTGTTTTCAAGGTCACACCATTCTTTGACGCTAAATATCTCACAAACGGCTACAGTTATGGTCATAGTTACTATAGAAGGCAAATAGGAAACCGCACCAAAGCTTTCAAATGGCACCAATTTCAATACCTTGAGTGACCTCTAACCCCGATTTCAAGGTCACGATATTACTCAACGTCAAATAACTCGAAAATGGTACAAGATAGAGCTATATTTACAATGGCCGACCAATAGAAAGTCGCATATGGTCTATCGAACGTCGCCATTTTCAATGACCTCGAACAACCCCTAACCTGGTTTTCAAGGTCACATCATTCTTTGACACTGAATATCTCACAAACGGCTACAGATATGGCCATAGTTACTATACAAGGCGAATAGGAAACCGCATCCAAGCTTTTGTATGGCACTAATTTCAATGACCTTGAATGACCTCTGACTCACGTTTCAAGGTCACGATAATATTCACCGTCCAATAACTCGTATAGTAGTAAGTCATGTATGATCTACTCAATGGTTCTGTTTCCAGTGACCTTGAGTGACTGTTAACCTAGATTTCAAGGTCACGGGGTTAACATAGATGCCCTCGGCATATTGTGTGCGCAGCTGACGCGCAATCTGTTTGTGATAGCTAAGTTCTTGTTCCAGTTAGTCTGCCAAGATGAGCACTGTAGTTAGACAGTGGTGCAGTGCGTGATGCATTAATTATTAGTTATATCACTAATCAGAATAATGGATAACATACAGAATACGTATTCATGCCATTTTAATGACCATTTGGTTGCCCCTTTCTTTCTCTGTGTGTTTTGACCTGTGCATCCTCTTGGCACAGGCTCGAACATTTCATATCCTCTGATACCATCCCTCCATGTTTGCTCGTGTCTAGTTTCATCTGTGTCTGACAGCAGTTCTTTTCCGTGGCCTGAATTCAAACTGTGTGTCATCAGCTGTTACTTTCAACCCTTCAAAACACAAACTTTCAGGAATCAGACGATCAAGTTGGAGTTGTAAATAAATTTTCATTTGCTTTCAACTCTATTACAGTAACATACTGTTCTGTTAATATTTAAGCATTCTGCTGATAACTCTTGACAGTGTGTTCTGAGTGCATGTGATATGCATGTGTGTACACAGCTGATTATGTCAGTGTGCACATATTTGTGTCATCGGAGTTTGGCACGCGTGTCGGCACACTCGTCGACAATGGCACGCGCGTCTTCATGCATATATCGATCGGTCGGCACCACACGACATATTACAGCACGATAAACAAGACGTCGATGCTGTTTCTATCGATATCATTCATCGTTCTGATGATCATCTCACTAGCGTGGCTTGTCTTCTACTATGTTCAGCGGTCACGCTACACTTATGCCAAACAACGTCTCTCGGTATTTGTATTTGTTTTTGCTGGCTCAACCAGTGTTCTGTTGGGCATGTATTTAAGTATTTCCGGCAATTTTTGATTAGTGTGGATAATGGAGAAGTGGAACAGTTGTTTACTCTGTAAGCCAGGTGCTAGGAGGCCAAGCACCATATTTCATGATGGACATAATCCTCATCTGGACTCTCATCTTTAGACACATCTAGATCATTAGTAGTGGAGTGCATGACGATCCATAGGGAAGCCGTATAGGCATGTTTCGTGTGGCTTGGAGCCACTGCAATCTCATTGAAAAACAATAGACTTATTTGCTGCATTTGTGCCAACTTTTGTACCTAATAGTTAAGTTAGTTTACATTTGTAAAAATTATGCCCAAAATCATTCTACATGATTAGGCATAATTACCAGACCCCCTAGCTTTAAACGGCATAACTTAGTCAATATACGGTATATTTACATGAAAATTTCAGACAGTATAGCCGAGGGAATGCCAAGTCTGCAAATTTGAAAATAATTTGTCTTTTTGTTAAATGTTTTTTGCTAGCAGCAGTTTAAAGAGACATCAGTAGAATTGCTGCTCGATCGCTATAGTCTGATGCCCTACCATTACACCACACTGAAGGTAGGTCACTTACCCCCAGTCAAGTGTCCCCATCACCTATCCCAGTCAAATTCCCCCCCCAGTCACTTTCCCCCTTAGTTAAGGCCCCCACTAAACTGCCAATTCTAGCCGCATACTTGTGTCTCAAAGTGATCTCCATTCCTGTAACCCGCTGTGAGATACGGATATGCGGCTAGTACTTGTATTGGCAATTTAGTGGGGCTCTTAACCAAGGGGGCAAGTGACCTGGCGGGGGCATTTGACTGGGATAGGTGATGGGGTACAATTATGTCCTACCTTCGGCGTGGCGTAATGGTAGGGCGTCAGACTATACCAATCAAGCAACACTTCCACTGATGTCTCTTTAAACTGCTGAACATTTAACAAAAAAAACAAATTATTTTGAACTTATTGTGAGGTGACAGTGCCCAGCATTTTGGCATTCAGGCAGTGTTTGCTGTGCCTGGCACCACTCTTGTACTTAGTTACATGATTTCCGTTTAAATTGATAACATTTAATGCAGTTGTTAAAAACTGCATTAACTAGAACTGAAACCGTCATTAACTAGAACTGAAACCGTCTGCGACCGGATCATACCAGCTGCAACGCTGTCATGCTAAGGAGATTTTGCCGACTCAGTGGAGCAAACAAACATACATACAAACACCTGTCAAAATAAAACCACTTATACGATGGTCCACACTACAAAACAGTGTCTCCAGAACCACTTTATGCAGCGTGATGCTATGCATAAGCGGGGCGGGCCTGTGCCGTCATGTGGTGTCCATCTGTCTGTCTATCTGCCCGTCATGTTCGTGTATTCTGTCGAAATGACTAGACATATTCTCAAATTTTTTCACCATCGGGTATCCACACCATTCTGGTTTTTCCATACCACGCGTTATGGCAATATTCCGATGGGACCCGGCTAACTGTGCAAAAATTGTGATGTTTCAACCAGTATTCGGCTTTGGCATCGATCACTGCTGGACCGTCGACGGCGGAGTTAGGTTATAGCACTTAGCGGCGGACTTTGTTGATCGCGAGGAATGGACGACCACATGCCACACATCAGTCTTCTTCTTCTCGTATGCGTGTCATTAACCATAACTGGTCAGCCACGAAACATCGTCCTCATCCGCAGAGTGTAGCCGAGATAAGCCGCCATTCAGTTTTGTCAGGGAACAGGATTCAACAATGTGAGACATAGTCTGGGTCTCGCCACAAGGACACAGATCAGTGTCTGTAAGTCGCCATTTCCTTCTGCAGGCATCGCAGTGTCCCTGTTCCGTGCGAAACGGTTCAGCAGAGACCACTGTTGCAGAGGGAGGTCAAAACCCGGTTGCCGGATTGTGGGGTCACTAGGTGAGAATTGACCACCTGAGCCGACTTCTAGTTATGCCTCCATCACATCAGTGAATCTTGTTTATGACATTGAGCTTCGACATTATGCCAAAAACAGAACAGAGTTTAATTGTATGCAGTGGTAAATCTGAAGCCAAAATAACTAATAATAAAAGACTGCACTCGAGGCATTGTACTGTTGAAGCTTCGGAGGCAAGAAGCATTGTGTGGTTTCTGTGCGACAGCAGAACTACTTGTTGGTTTGTAGACACACACAGACAGACATGTCGGTGCATGTACAAAACGATACCAGCTTTTGCTGTTGCGCCTGGTAATAATGGTTTCCAATGACAAACTTGTGCTATGTTGTGTATGGCAACAGAGACGTCTGATGTGTGCTGCAAAGAAAGCGATTGGCAAGATGCCGTTAAGGACTCTGCGTAGTGGTGATGAGGTGAGTTGTTCAGTGTATCAGTGCTAGTATTGAATTAATTCAGTAGCTCGTAAAATTGCCAATTTTAACTCGGTTCTTTTTTTTACTGCGAGATTCTCTGCGAGCTTGATAAGTTAAGCCAGTGATTATATCTTTTCAAAAGAAAATATAGCTGTTGGCCAAAAATGTGGAACGCTTGACGTTTCTCAAAGAATAATTCTCTTGACAGAAATTACTGTGATGATGCTTATGAAATCAAGTCTATTTCTGATTTGGTATTCCTGACATGGTTCTGCCTTACTGTGTTACGAATTTGTTACAAATGAAATTCTTCTCTCCATAAAATCATTAGTATATCATTACAGCATGCATCATTTATTTGTATTTTATTCATATTTCGCCAAATAATAGATCAAACGTGAGCACTTAGAGCGCACAAACTTTGCCAAGGCCAAAATCTGATCCGGGATTCAAATCGAGATTTCTGGATTAATCCGGATCCGGATGTCTGCCGGATTGCTCCCAAAATGTATTGGATTCATTCTCCTGTTGGCATGAATTATTTTGCCAAGTATCTTAAAAATCGGCCGGTGGCTGTGTGAGAAAGGCTAATAAATCTCCTACAGTCCCGTATTCTACAGTGGTGCGAGAAATTGAAAAATGATCCAGAATTTGTATCCAGGACTGAATCACCAGCAAAAGTTAATCACGTATAGAGGATCACCTCTTGCCCATGCCTACCATGTTTGGTCGATGTCTGTTACCGCGATTGTGAGTTATCCTGCTCACAGTATGACAGACAGAGTGAATGAGACAGAACAACCGAGCACATTAGTCCACTAGCCTTGGCAGAGTAATTATTTGTATTCAACCAAATACTGATATACAGTATTTGGTGCTTCACCGATTCTGAGACTGCACTGTTGGTTTGTGTAGGAGATGGAGACGGGGTTTGATATGTGTGCTGTGTGCATTGAGGGTTATCGAAGCTGTGATGTGATTCGTATATTGCCATGCAAGTAAGTTGACTCAGAGTGTTGGCGAAACGTTGTGAAACTGCCCGTTACTTTCAGTAATTTAATCGACAGCAAGTTGTATTGCCGTGCAATTGCTGAAATATGGACAGCAACATTTGTTGGCATATTTGTAGTTTGTGTAGTAATTTAAATGTTAATATACATTTGTTAAGTTTCCACTGCAAAGCTGGAGCTCTACACAGTGGTGCTGTCTATCTGTCTGTCTGTTTATTTGTCTGTCTTCTCGGTTGTGTAGCCACCACCAGGGATGTCACAGATGTTTCCTACCCAGTGAAAAATTCTCCCTCCGTGAAATTTATGCTTGCGCCAAACCTGTGTGTGTATGATGCATGTGTTGTAGGCATGTGTTTCATAAGTCATGCATTGATCCCTGGCTGATCGAACACCGTAGCTGCCCTATATGCAAAATTGACATACTGAAAGCCTTCGGTCTGCAGGTAACATAGTTGTTCAGTTGTATTATTTAATAGATTGTTCTCTAAACTGTCTGTAGCATGGCCGTGATTTGCTGAGGAGACCCATCGAAGGAGACTGTAATACATTGCCATGTCATTTGCAGTCTACTACTTTTGCGGAACTAAAAAGACGTTAAGTTATGTAGTTCTATAGAATATTGCATACATGTGTTATGTGCATTAGGTCAAGCTGATGTGGCCTTAATGCTGGGTGCTTTAGCTGCCGGCCCTGAACATAGAGGTAAAGGCATACATGCATTGCCTGTTCTCATGTGTGAAGGTTTATCGAAGCAGAGAAAGCGCACTCAACGTTGAACCGGATGTTGTAAGCACATCGTTCGGTTACTCGGAGTTCATTGCACCGGATGCGGGCATAGTACGTGACTTCGATTCCGATGGTGTCGAGATTGTCCGCTTCCAGCTGGCACATATTGAGTACCACCGTGGGTCGGCAATGACGGAAGACATTGGCGACGAGTCTGCAGCTGGTACAGAGCCAACGTTCACTGGTGGTGAGAGTGCCGTGGTGACGACTGAGGCACAAGCATCAATCGAATGTGTACAGCACAGTGACGACGACATCAGTGGCTCAAAGACAGAAGTGCCAGCAGCCGCGGCCACAGCTCATCCTCCGTCCCTGAACTCGACAAAGAGTGAGGAATCAGAGCCGAATGAACTGCAGTCACTGATGACTGATGGTATGCATGCGTGTTAAAGCTGCTGCTTGAGCAAGCCTTTATCTGATGCACTTGGCATGGTCAGCAAAACTAGTAGTCGCTGGTTTCACCAATTGACAAAATAATTGATGTCATGTATGTACCGTACTGTCAGTGTGTATAGAAACGACTGATTACATTTCACGACTGTTGAAGCCTTGGACAGCTTTGATTTTGTAATTTTCGTTAAAGGTGGACAGATTTGTCACTCAATTAGTTGTTAAAAATTGATTAAAATGATAATAACTGGTGCTGATGTTGTGCGCTTTTTCTGAGCATATATGTATGAAAACCACTTTTGTCACTTATCTTTGCTTTTAGATAACGGTTTCCAATGTACTTGCAGTATCTCTTGCGCGCAAAGAGCTCTCAGTGACTGCATTTTAGACTGTTTCAGTCAACACAAGGTGTAGTGTCTTATTCTTGTAGAAAAATCCTGGTCTTTTTCATGTGCACTGTATGTGGATGACTTACTTGGCTGTATTATGGTGATGTAATTGCACAGCTGTTATCAGTAGGTTTACACTTGTTAGCTGGTCAGACAACCGGGCTGCCAAACTGAAGTCAGCTTTATGGTGCAATGCTGAGAAGAAAATCTTGAGTAGATAGTACGCAGAATAAAAGAATATAGCAGTAGATAATCTATAATATTCAGGGTGGCACATAAAAAATGGACCATTTCATTTCAGTGCCTACATATACTGAAAATTTCTATAACATATAACATATCTGCAGTACCTAAAACATTGATCAAAATGTTGTTCAGCATGTCCACCCTTCGCTGCAATAACTGAAACCAGTCGTTTCCGAAACTGTCTGATTGCCCGATCAATCAAATATGCCAGACATAAACGTGCTACCTATGACATCATTAATGATGTCACAAAGAATATTTGACGTGAACAATACTGCAACGAATATTAATTCTTGTCGTCTGCGGATTCTTATCTCTGGCATCTACATTCTACAAGAACGAAAATATTGTTGAGCAACAATTTACATAAATTATGTTCACAGACTGCATAGTGGACGACTTTTTTTCTGTGCCACTGTGTATATGATGACATAAATATTATATATTAGAAATGCTGCTGTGCAGAGTTTGGTGTAAATGTCCTGCTAGGCAAACCACTCTTGTTTTGGCCACAGTGAACCACTGTTGTTTTGGCCACAATGGCCATATTATTTCTTGTTGTGGTGCATTGTCAATCACCCAATTGTAACACATTACGTCCGTGGACAAGTGTGACAACTGAAGGCAGTTTGTTGGTTCTTTACAACAACTCCTTCATGTAACTATTTGAAGATGTGTCCATGCCGTAACCCTTTTACACTGTGAGGCAAAAAATGCACCCTTCTTATTTTTGCAATAACTTTGTGAAACCACATTGTATTTTGATAATTTTGGCACACAGATACTGAAGTAAATTTGCAACAAAATTGCAACAGAATGGCCCACCTCTCCTGATGGGTGTTTCTACCCTACCTTGTGAAATATAATATGTCATTCTGTTAATAAACACAGCTCATCGACGATGTTTTACGTCCCTTGCTGTCTCTGATAAATGCATTCCTGGATGACTGTCCGTATAATGTTGGCCTAGTCTACAGGACTGAGGTCTGGTCTGTTGGGAGGCCACATGTCTGGTGTGAAGTCCGGAGTCTTGTGCTGCAGCAGTTCAGTACTCTTGCTCACATGTGGACGCCAGCAGCTTGACAGATGTTGGGCAGCAACGGTTTGAGCAGCAAGACATCAGTAATATGCACCATTCACTTTCACCCGGCTGCATGAAAACCACACAATACAGCAGTGCCTGGAGACACCGACTAAAATCGAAGTGCAGGAACATGTTTATCAGAAACCAGTGAGGGACATCAATGAGCTGATTCAAATGTGGTCCATAGAAAGGTGGCAGTAAACTTCTGTCAACAACTGTGGCAAGTCTTGACCCATTTTAATAACTTTTGCACTGCCACAACTTGAAATGAATTTGTAACAAAATGCAATCATTTAGTTGCGTGTTATTTTAAGTTAACAGCATCTAATTAATAGTTTTATCTTCTATCATAATCCATTTGTTTGCCAGTGCTGTCAGGAAACAGTGTCATCAAAACGTCATTGATTGCTGAGAGCATTTGCAAACAAGTGATTACAACAGAAGATAAAATTCTAATCTCTGAATGACGCCATATAGTGGCAACATCGACTGTCAATGCTGAAGATGGACAATTTGAACATCACCTAGGTCTATAACATCTCACGAGAATTTTATGTCGATATTGTATTGTTTTTTATGAAGAAGATTTCGGCGCCCGTATGAAACAGCTTTTTCTTATTTTGTATGGTGCAGTGTTTTCACATGCACAGTGAAGTGAGACATTTTGGTACTCTGAGGTGCAGAATTTATTTCTGGTTGCTTGTTTCTTGTCTTCGGGGTGAACTTCCACTCAGTGCTGAGGCCGTTAGAAAGTTCGGCCCAATGCATGTCCCCAGTGCAACCAAAGGTTACGAGAACCTCTTTGTGGCTGTTGCGAACTGCAAAAGAGTAGATGGTTCCACCTTATGCAGTTCTGAAGGTTGCATTAGGTGTGCTCCACAAATGGAATATCTAATTTTTTCATTGCTGGTTAATGCGGTGCAAAAATTATTGAAATTGGTCAATATTGCAAAAAAAAACTGTCGCATAACGTTTGCTGCCACGTTTTTGTTGACCACACTGTCTAATGAGTGACGCTGTTGTTATGTTTACATATTATGCTTCAAGAACATTTTTTAAACCAGTGCAGTACAGTGCTTTATGTCATTGCTGAATGGTGACAAGATATTTCATTTCCTGATGCAGGTGTACAGTGACAAGTGCACAATGTTACTGCTAAACGTTTTGCAGATTGTAAAACTTAGTCTGATGATTTGTTTTTCTATTGAGTAATTCTGGTTCTGCACTGATGCTCGTGACTGGACATTGTAGCTACAGCCCTCAAGTTAGTTATGTGAGCTGGTGATATACACTGTGTCTCAAGAAAAACCGGACCACTGCGATTAATATGACATAACTTCACCAATTCACAGCAGTTACTAATTATTTTTGGTAAGGCTAGACATTATTCAATTCTCAGTTGACTACGTTAAAAAGTTTTTAAATTGGCTTGGAACCAGCTGCACAGTTTCCATAGCAACAGTAGCGACTTGGTGGTCTGTGACTCAAAACACCGGACCGCTATGAATACGACATTTTGACAGAGCCACTTCAGTAACAGTCTGGACAGTAGAGCTGTCGACCTACGGCGGCATGTCGAAACCAAGTTCTCCATATTGCCATAGTGGAAAATTTGCCAAAACCATGTTGGCCGAAACCATTCTGAAAGTCATTTTAGAGGCAGTTTTGGCAACGTAAGCGAAGCCGTAGCCGAAATTCGGTCATCCTCTACTTCGAATACTGCTTATGATGAAACTTCACCTTTAGTATGACTGTTTCACTGGATGCTGCATATTGCCTCTTGCTTTACGTGAACTGTATAACGTGCATGTCTTCCACGCTGTCTTGTATGTCATCCAGTCGGGATGAGATGGTACTAAAGAGAGTGTGGAGAACTCCTTCTGGCTAAAACTGTGCAAAAATTATTCATATTGGTTAAGATTTGAAAGAATTATCATCAGAACTAGACAGCCACTTTGTATGGACCGCCATGTACACTAGCGACAGTGCTGCTATGTAGTACAGACTGTAAAATGAGCATCACATATTTGCATTTTGGTGACAAATGTGGTTGTTATTTGAGCTTTTGTTTGACAGGTCCATGTGCATACAATTGTTTTCTAATCAGCTGATTGGATTAGCTTATATAGGTTGGTGATTTATGTTGGCCAGCTTTGCAGTTGTTGATGAGGCCTTTCAGAGATTTACATTTAATTGTTGTCCTTGTGATCTCGATATTCCTGCCACTCAGTCAAACTTCAGCTTACCTGCCTCTGTTTAAATATGAAGGGCTGTCATGTCAGCTAAGCTTTAAATTATTATGTGGTTTATCAATTGCGCTGGACTACTGGACTACAGTTTGTTGGAATGAAAACAGGAGCTAGTGGGTTTTGTTTTGATATCAACGGTGTTGTAATGCATTCATTGAAATTTTCGTTCAGCTGGAATGCGTATAGGACAGAAGGTGATTATTGTATATCTGCTTGACTTAAGTTGGCTGAAATTCTCTGTGAAGAAGTAGAGATGTTCACTTTTTTGTAGTTTATCCACGTTTTTCTTTGTTATATTATCATAGGCATGTTAATTAATTAATTAATTACAGGGCTACCACTTTTTCTGTGCAGTCTTGGAATTTTTCTGTCTGGAAAATTTGTGTAGTCATGGAAATTTTGTCGTAACACAACCTTTATAATGTTTTTGTAATAGTACACTTTGGTATCGCAGCATAAATTTAGTTTCTAGCTGAACGTTTGTTACATATCTGATGGTGACCATTTTGCTTATGGACAGTGGGTTGTCTCCACGACCCAAACAATTTTAGTGCTGTGCACCGAAAAATATACAGTTAGAATCTGTATGGACAATTTTATGCACCTGTTTGATTTTATTTGTGTGGAAAAGCGAGGGAATTTTTTCTGTCTGGAAAGTGGTAGCCCTGTGATTAAAAGTAGTTTTCTTTTTCTAAACTTTCTATGACAACAACTCGGCTGTCAGTTGCAGCAGCGGCAGAGATAGCTGTATCGGTTTATAGATGTCGCCGCGGTGCCGACGGGATGCGGATTCGGCAGTTGGGCACCGTGTTACGGCGTTGCTCGTCAGGGTCGACGAGGATAAGGAAGTACTGATCAGCTTGGATTCTTAATATGCTTGGACTTCGCAGTTTAGACTTAGTTTTTATGATTTATTAATATACAGTTGCCTGCTACAGTTTTGTTATTGTTAATTTCAGTTTTAGTTGAAGCTCATTTAGCTATAGTGTGTAGCTGCTTCCTTGGCTTACTGCGCAAGTCGCAATGCGATATGTCTAGCAAGAGAAAATGTTATGCACTGGTGAGGCATCTTGTTTCTATGTGTAGATCTTCAATTATTAGCCAGCAATCGTCTTATTGATGAAAATGCATGACAACTTGCTGCATATGAATTTTACAGCGGGAACTGTTACTTTTCCTTTGCTATTACTGTAGTGCACTGCAGAAGTAGCCGCATTAGCAGTAAGTAGAGCTCTAGCATGTACAAAGTGCCATGACAGCCACGTTGACTCGTTAACATCCGCCGTCATATCAGAATGTTGCATAGAGTATGTAAAGCACAAGTCTACTACTAATAGTCATATTGTTTATGAAGGTATGTGACTTTGATACAGTCTGAACGTGTTTTTCATTGACGAGGGCCGGTGTGTTTGTCCAAAGATTTTGTGTGCATTTTCTCTTGGTTGTTGTCAGTTGTCAGTTGACTGCCTGGCAAAACTCCGATGTGTGTCGAGTGAGACGTTGCGCTCTGCTCACTCGCTCACTCATCGACAGAATCATTAAAGTAGCGTACGTTGTTGTGCTTGGAGAATACATGGCTCAATTAGGCAGTGTTTGTCGTAATTGTTTTGTCGCCTTTCTGTTGATGTTTTGCGTTTGCCTGCCGTTTAACGACACAAACAGTCGTCGTTACATCGTGTCGTGTCATTTCTTTCTTCCTTATTTTTGACAGCAGTGTTTACGTGTTGTTCTGTAGCTGCATAAGTAATTATAATTATTAATTGTTCTGATTAGTTACATGTAATTCAATATAACAATAGAGATGTATCACGCTTAGTAATATATTATTTGCGTGTGTCGTAAAGCCTGTAAAGTGTCAGTATAGTGGCATCCTGTAGTGAAAATATGACCACAGAATGCTAAAAGTAGTTTTGTTTATTGTTGATACAGTGATAATTATTGTATAATGTTTTTGTTGTACCCAAAAATAATGGACGTTTTGCGCCAATATTTACAAATGAGCTGTTGCCACTGGCGGATGTTTCAGTAATAGTGTCCGCTTATGTTAGAGTCATTTTGACATTTTTATCGGCTAGTTTTGCTTCACTGGTGGTTATCACATGCTGTAATTTCGTTCTCTTTTTATAACTGTTGCCTAAGTTTTACATCCATGAAGCGTAGAGACGTGTGTGGCTTCAGCGTCACCCATGCTTTTCATCTTTATTTTACTGTTATCGTAAAGTGAGATAATATTATTTTCTGCTGCCATCTTGAGTGAGCACAGTTGTTTTATTTTTAAAATGCAAGTTAATATTTGCGATGCAGTCGTGGTGTGTCTAACATTTAGTGTTCTCTCTCTAACCGTCACTGCGATCTCCTTGTGTTCTTAGTCTGATCTCGCTTAATTATTGTTTTATCCTCGTAAACAGTGTTCGCAGACATTTGAAATTAAATAAACTACGCTGTGCTTGCTGTTTAATCTGCTGCGTTCTGTGATCGGCGAGTGTTTAAACGTCGTTGGCGGTTGACCGAAAAAGTTCTAGCTCAGCCCTTTAGAATTCAGAGGCAATTACAGTGCCACATCGAATAATATGAAGTTGGCGCACTGGCCGTTGATGGGTGGGATGTTACATTTGGCTTAGCGATGAGGGGACTGGGCGGGGCCTCAGCTCGCCCAGGCCCCTCCTCACTGTATCAAATGTAACAGCCCACCCATAAACGGCCAATGTACCAATCACCGTATTGTTGTATAATGGTCCGTTGCTGTGCGCTTTTAACGTGTCCGTAAAAAGGGTTAACACTTCTGTTATTTATTCAGAATTATCACGTTTTATATAGTAGGTAATAAAACACCATTATAATAAAACACCAATAAATGTATGGTGTGTGGCAAGCTGCCAGAAAGCGATGTTGCCAGGGGCGGTTCAAGAGTGGGTCCAGGGGCACAGCCCCCCAAATTTTACTCACCCCCAGTTTTTAGGCGAACGTTACTACGTTACGTTCGCCTTATGGCATGTTTGTCGTCTGTGACGTTGTTGCGTCCTACCCAGAGGGTTGAAATTTTCCGCAGTATTTTTGTACCGTGTTATTACTGGAGACTTCGGCAGTTTGTATTAAAATTATGGGAAAAATTCCAAGGGGTTCTGGGTGATCGTACAAGTTAAATTGAAGGACGGGGGTATGAAAATGGCGTTTTCGACCAATATCTCGCTTTATTTCGAAAACTTGATACAAGGTACGGCCATAGTTACTATGGAAGACGAATAGGAACTTCTATACGATCTATCAAATGGTGTCATTTCCAATGACCTTGAGTGACCCTTAAGCTAGATCTCAAGGTCGCGATGTTTTCAACGTCAAACGACTTGAAAATGATACAAGATGCTGACAATGGCCGACCAATAGAAAGTCGTGTACGATCTACTGGTCGGCGCCATTTTCAGTGACCTCGAACAGCACATAACCCAGATTTCAAAGTCTAGCCAATATTCAACGCTGTGTATGTTGGTACGGTAGAACATTGACACATGATATATTGAATAACTAGTAACAACTTACTAGCCCAGTCAGGATTTTGAGCCAGGAGGGGCACGGCATGCGTGTTCAGAAAATCCGGCAGAATAGAAATCACTTAAATTTCTACATAAATAAAATAAACTGAAACTGAACTGACTATAAGTATACAACAGCATTGTGGGAAAATGCGTGGTGTAGGTCTACTGGTGTTCACTACCAGTTTACCACTGCCACACGGAGGGGCACGTGCCTCAGTTCCCCATAGCTGCTGACGCCAATGCGCCCAGTCAGTGTAATTTCAAATGACCTTGAACGACTTTGAGTGACTTGCATTTTTTTCGTTCAGGAAGCGGGGTGACCTGCCTATACGCCCAAAGTCAATCTATACTGTTAGCTTCACTGTGAGCGTGTGGCTGTCGTTGTGTACGATTGTATAATGATTATAGGGGTGGTACAGTTTTGCAACGATGGCGTGGTTCCGGCGGTAACGTTCGCCTATCTCATCTACTGATGAGTTTCTTGTCTGAAATGCGACCAACACTGGCCATTGATGGGTGGGCTGTTACATTTGGTAGGCTATAGTACAGCGATGAGGAAACTGGGCGGAGGGTATACAGGTAGGAACTAAGCTTAGCTAGGACCCATGGCTGTAGGTCCCTCGCCCTCGTTAGCAAAACCCTGGCTACGCCCCTGGTAACAGTTAATATAAACCGTAACTTAACTAAACTATGAATGTGTGAGAATTTATACCTAGTTACAACAGTGCGTAACTTAATAAGAGCTGATGGAGTTGTCGAAGGTGAGCTCCTCGTTTTTGTGGACCAAGGTGTAGTCTAAAAACCAATTAATGCACAGCGAGAAACTGAACTGAACTGTTCAGTTCAGTTTCCCGCTGTGCATTGAACCGGCGACGAAATCGGCGGTCGTCGCAGGTTCTTCACAATCGGGACACACATGTGAATCGGCCAATCAACGCAATGTCTGTCGTTGGACGAAAACCGGCGACGAGCTGCGACGGTTCTTGACTGTCGAGAACCTGCGACGGCCGTTGCCGGTCGTCGCAGCTCGTCGCCGGTTCAATGCACAGCAGAAAACTGAACTAAATTGAACGATCCAGTTGAGTTCAGTTCAGTTCAGTTTTCCGCTGTGAATTGGGCTTTATCCACCTGTACTTCTTGCGTAGGCCTAATCAATGAACGCATTCTATGACATTTCGATGCCGTGCTCATCCGTTTTATATTCGCCCGTTTTGCATTAAGCTCAAGAAGGAATGTGTTTAGCACAATGTTTCATTTTAAAGTAGCGACCACTGCATCCGACTTGCATACCATTCAACTTGCTGTCCTTCAACATCCGCACGCAGACCATACCGCATCTGGTCCGTCTTTCATCAGCCGAAATCAAGCCTTACCGACGCGCCTGCTAACACGCGCGGTCTTTTTGCGTGGGTAAACTAAACTGTTAGCAAAAATAGCCCCGGCATTATACGTCCTAGTAGACAGACAGGCAGACAGACAGCCGCCTGGACGCTGTAAACACCCGGGTTTGTGTGGTCCAGCGTGCTGCGTCGCTAATGAAGGCCGAAAGCATCGCTACAAGATAGGTTTATGACCAGAGTCGCCTGCGCTCATCTCCAAGCGGACGAGCAGTTGCGATGTGAGTGTGCGAGGAGAGACATGAAAAGTTTAGGGAGGAGCCTGCGTTGCTATGACAACAACTCGGCTGCCAGTTGCAGCAGCAGCAACAGGGATAGCTGTATCGGCTTATAGACGTCGGCGCGGCGCCGACGGGATGCGGATTCAGCGGCCGGGCGCCGTGTTACGGCGTCGCTCGTCAGGGTCGACGAGGAGGCAGACGTGGCGGGCATCTATTTATAAAGCAGCAAGAATCTGCAGGGCCCTGAACGACTCCAAAGCGGGCGAACGCCAACTTCTGAAGCGCGCGCAGGCAGCCAGCGGGCTGCTGCTGCTGCTGCGAGTCGGCAGGCATCCTCGTCAGGTCGTCAGCCGCCGCCTCCACATCGCCTCGTGGCAGTGTCGACGTCTGCTCATCGTCTACGGCCGCCGCCGTCTAGAACTCGTCCCTCGTCGAGTCAGAGTTTCGTCGTTGTCGTCGTCGTCGTCGTCTTTATAATAGTCGCCGCGAGTTGAGACCATCACAATGTCCAGCGAATCGTCAAGCGTTGTCAAGAGGACCGTCCGCAGGTCTGCAAGCCTCTGTTTCGACACTTCGATAGACCTAGGCATATAGCGACGACCAATAGAGAAATAAAGATAGTGCATGTGGTGAACTTATTTGACATCAAGTCTAGAGCTATAAGCTATAGTTTTATGAAGTTTTAGGACTTGAAATAAGCATGGAACGCGAGATGATCTGGACTACAGGCTCGAAGCTGAAGAGATAGCTAAAGACGTGTCTTAAAAGTTTTATACTGTTAAAGAAAATGGCACATTAAAACCGGCCATCCGGCCATGCTGTCCGAGAAGGACGACAAGTATAGTGTGTGTTGTGTTGTACAGTGAAAGCGTTGTTTATTAAGACTGTGTTGTATTTTGCGTTAACGTTTACATTATATTTTATCAGGGTGTGCATGTACGGCTACCGGGTTCGATACAACAAATCAGACTCTCCAGACTTCAGTAAACTGCTCGAAACTCACTATTTTAGCCTAGCTTTTAATGTTTGTTGAATTATTCTGTGTGATATGATAGCGATACCGGTATATGAAGTGATATGATGTGATATATAATATGATCTGATTTCATTTGCCTATAGTCATTTAATGTCAACGTCAACGTCGATTCGTGCTAGCGCATAGTCGCACAGTCGCACACTGTGCTGAATGCACGGAATATTGTTCCAAGTGAAACGTCGCTAATTACGTAAACACAGTACAGTAGCGCGTTATAGAATCTGATAGCTGATTAAAATCTAAGTTAACAAGAAACGCATAAGTAGATGAGATAGGCGAACGTTACGGAGAAATTTCAATTACCGCCTGAACCACGCCATTTCCCCATAACGTCGTAACGTTAGCCATACTACATCGGCGCATCGTGACTTTTTCGACGCATCGTGAACTTTTTGATTATTGCGCCTTATAAAAACTTACTTAACTTACTCTTACGGATGAAGTCTATGGCAGTTCTATGGAAAAAGACACGTGCGAACCACGTGGTGCGAAATAATTTTTTTTATTAATAGGCCTGGAATGCTATAAAGATACTCAAACGAAAGCTTACGACAATACAAAACTAACCGCTAAACTGAAAAGTAGCGACAATGTAGGCTGCCGCACAGAAATAAAATATATTACTGTATTGGTGGTTTTGATGGACGTGGCTACCGGAAGCACCAGAGCCATAGATCTATGGCTCTGGGAAGCACATGCCACATACGATAAAAGTAATCTACCTATGAGGATTTTTTGGGCGTAGGCAAGTTACCGTTCGGTTCATGAAAAAAAACAGTTTTACTAAGTCACTCAAGGTCGTTCAATTCGTTGGAAATTACACCGATGTTACGTTCTGGACAGGTTATAGCTGTTAATCTCACAGCTTGGTAGAGTGGCAGACCATGCAGCTGAGATACTGTTTCAGTAGTTCAGATGGGTTATCGTGAAAATACGAACTAACTGCGCCTCTGTATCTTTGTACCTAAAGGTGCTATACAAATCCGTTATTATTAAGCGCCTCACTTTACTTTAGTAAAAGAGGCGCTTATTGAGATAGGCTGTGTCGTGACGTCGTTGGTCGTTGGTTGGTTGTCACGCGCGTGCACTGTGGCCAAACGGTGCATCCTAGGCCTATAG
>Ga0209149_1000345_pt1 | contig 18984 bp, 11 predicted proteins | sample WorMetTyACAVOLI2_FD_187423 | JGI IMG/M metagenome (GOLD analysis project Ga0209149, IMG submission 187423) | Marine gutless worms symbiont microbial communities from Max Planck institute for Marine Microbiology, Germany - Olavius algarvensis... ... | reverse complement strand
AACGTAACTTTTTCGACTAGCAGCCTAGCGCAGGTCGTTAGTTCGAGAATATATTTTAACAGCGTATGTGAACGTAGAAACGAATATCGAAATAGAAATTACGTCGTCAACGTTTCATAAAATCGCTTTACAATATTTATGCAGACATATCAGCAGAGTGACTACATTTGAACACTTGACGCTTTTGAGCAATTAGTTTGACTAGAAGTTACAATGTATCTACGCAAACTATTATCTGTATATATAAAGAACGCTGTTACTGTTGTTAATCTGCAGATTACATTACATTACATAAAATCGTATTTAGAGTGCCCAAAATCACTAGCACCGCTAGAACACTATATGAGATTAAAGGAGTAGTATGGGAGTACATTTATGAGGGAAAACATTTAGAGAAAAGATAAGTTTTAAACGGTTACAGAAAACAGACAGAGTTTTTGCGGATCTAACGTCAGGTGGAAGACTGTTCCAGATCATAACTACATGCATTTCACAGTTTTCACCACGAACAACAACGACGTTTTTGACATAACATCATGCGTATCTTGCTGTCCAAGGACACGTTATACAAAGGCCCCAGAACGATAACACTGAAAATTGGCCCATATTTGGAGAAATGGCGACTGATAAACGACACATTTGAGACCAAAAGTAGTCTGATTTAATGCCCGTGGCCAGCAATAATTATATAATCAGCAGTTATCAGTCTATCATAAAACTGCAGCAGCGCGTAACTGTAACTAAAATAATCTTAACGGGTGATCTGTTCCAGCGTACCTGTCAGTCAATCATTTCTATACCGTGTCCGGAAAAAAAGGGACCGACAGCATTTTGGCCGTAACTTTGACAAATTTAGACAACTTTTCATAATTTTTGGCACGAATCATTCTGACAATCCGTGTGACTTAAAATTGTAAAATGTTTTAACAATACTTGCACGACATTACGTAATGATGACGTAATAATTGTGACGTTATTAAATTTGAAAAATGCCGTTTTCGGGCCCGTGTTGAGAGAAAAAGGGGCCGACAATACTTTGGACATAACTTTGACAAATGCAAATATATAGTTGTAATTTTTTTCCAAGAAATATCGTGAAAAATGCGAAACTACTAACAGAACAAAAGTCCGCCTCACCTAATCAGTGTTGCTACTTTACCCTGCGAATTAGTTAGTTAGGTAGTTAGGCCATGTTATTTGTAATTAGTGGAGGGCGTGGAGACTGTAGGCCTGCAGAAACAAAATACACACATGTCCAGTCAAGTCAGCAACACGCCAGAAAAAAAACACTTATAAGCCGAACGTGAAACCAGGAACGTGGTTTTGGCTTGGTCGCTGAAAATGCAGAACCGGGAAATTATGGGAGCTGTAAACTGAAATCACGGTGTAACATAATCGCAAGCACATTGTAAAGTAGGCCACGTCCGAAGTTCTGCAAGCGGTTGTCCAACTAACGTACAAAAGATCACAGCAGGTAGCGATTAGCTAAGGTCTCAGTCGGGAGCAGGACGTGAATGAGCAGTCATGACGCCGAAACACGCTTATAGCGACTCGAGGACGTAGTGAATGCGACGAGCACTGATCTGCTGCCGGCCTCTGAGCAGTGTTGACACAAACACGCTGACAGTTCTTTGAACGAGTTCAACAAAGACTTTATTCGCCTGTGAGCAGCTCTACCGAAAACGCAACGAACAGCGCCCTATACCTAATTATCGTTAATAAGCCGCAACCAATTGCATTAAAATAACAGCTGCTGTGAACAAACCAAGAGTCGTTCTTTCTTTCACATGGTGACATTCAGGTATTTTAGCAAGTTTGAAAATGCTGTGCTATGCAAAATATACAAGTTATTACGTTGTGTTCCAAAAAGAGACCACGTCTTCAACGATAAGTTGAACTAGAACTGTCCGTTTACAAAACTTTTTGGTGCACTTATTAAGCAGCCGCTCGCGACAGCGAGGGCGGCTTAGTGCACAGGAGCTGTCCATCTGTTTGTCCGTCTGTCTGTTTGTCTGTATGTCTGTCGCCAAAGTGCAAAAAACGCGATTTTCTCAAAAACTAAGCAATTTAGAGCTATGGTCTCTATTGACTACATATAGGCAAGTCGTACATGGGCTTTTCAAAGAACCCATTATTGAATCCCTACAATCCAAGATGGCTGAGATCCGCCATCTTGAAAATCGACATGACGTAATAATTTTTTTCTGCCGAGGGTGGTCCCATTTGGAATTTCGCAGACTGGTACAGAATGACATGTCGACTGAGGTGATGTATGAAAATGGAAACCAGATGTAGAATTCCAATATGGCGGACGTTTGGGCGAATCCAATGGCATTGGCATGTCATCCCAGAGCCACGTATCACATTGCAGGGTGCTGCCACTTGGTGAATTCACTGTCACGATTCCAGAGCCACATGCCACATTGCAGGGTGCAGTTACCTGACGAAATCAATGTCGTGATCGTGCCACATTGCAGGGTGTATGAATTCTATCCGGCATATTGAAAATCGTTTTTTCCATATTTATTTTTTTTGGTTTTTAATGCAGTTTAGGCTTTGACGATCGGCGGCTTTCGTATCGTCTCCGATACACTTGTTACGAATATTATATAGGCCATCAACAGGTGTTTTTGTTTTCCCACATAACCTGCTTAGTGCAGCTACTTTACCGTGGGAAACTGTTGAAACCTGAATATCATGAATTGGCCTTTGATTGCGGATTTTCTCAATGCTGCACTGCTAAGAAATTAAATGCAAAACTGTCACTATATTATTTTATACTTACTTATTATTCGACTTAAGGTGTATGAAAGAACAACAGCAAGATTTATTGGAGACGATAAGGTTGTTTATCAGCGAGTGAGACGGGCGACGCGATTGGCTTCCGACAATCAGCTGACCACGATGTCGTTTGAAACATTTGGGCTGGAGATCGCGGTGAATTGGCCTATGCAGACTTAAACGGGGAATGCCAGTTTCACGCGTAATAATTTGACGAGCTGATCGGTACCTTTTGGCTTGTGCTCCTCACCGAGCACGAGGTCCTCCACCGCTACGTGTCGAACGAATATGGTCTGCAGCTTCCAATTGTACCCGTGTTGTGGCTTCTGTTCATCAGACTGACGCTTCGAAGTTTCCAACCATTGTCGGGAAATTCACACAATAGTCTTCGTGCACCATACCGTTTTGACATATAGATTTTTAATCGGAATCGCATCTTCCTGTGAAATTTTCATGATTTTATTTAATTTGACTGCTATTTACGACGTAGGTCTCGACATTTTCTTAAGGTACAGTAACTGCACTAAATGGGTAACGTTGGAAAATAAAAACACCTGTCGATGGCCTATAGTCTTGGTAATAAGTGTGCCAAAAATTGTTGTAAACGGACAGTTCTTGTTCAACTTATCGTCGAAGACGTGGTCACATGTTTTAGAATACAGTGTATGTATATAACAGTTATCCAGAACAACGACAATAGTCTTCGTGCACCATGCCTACCATATGTACTCACCACCGTGTTTAGTTTATCGCTTAACTCCCCTTAATTCTGTCCCATATTTTTGTCCTCCATTTTCATGCTTCCTTCACTCGCCATACGTTAGTATGGATGGGGTATACAGTCTGCTGTTTTTGACTTATTGACTTTTGTCCGGTTACGTTTTTACCGCGCGATGCTATGCATAAGCGCGGTATATGCTGTCACTCGGTGTCTGTCTGTCCGTCCGTCACGTTCGTGAGTTGCGCCAAACGAATAAAGATATCTTCGAAATTTTTCACCATCGGGTAGCCACGCCATTCTAGTTTTCCCATACCAAACGGAGTGGCGATGTTCCGACGGGAACCCCCCTAATGGGGGCGTCGAATGCAATGGGGTATGAAAAAATGACGATTTTCGACAAATATATCGCTCTATCTCAGAAACGGTTATAGTTAGATGGGCACATTCAGCAAGACAATTTGTAAGCATCGAATTCCTTTTCCATCGATACAACATTTAGCGTGATTGCCCCAGGGGCGTCCCCAGGGGAAACCAAAATGTGGTAAAAAATAGCGATTTTTTGACATACGCATTGACTTAAGCATCGTATAACTCTGAAACTATTGAAGATAGATAGGTACATGCTGCGAAGGGTTTGGCAAGCACTGAATTGTCTTTTCATTCATGCAACGTATTGCGTGATAATTGCAGGGCGTCTCCAGGGGAAACAAAAATGTGGGCTGCGGTACGTGAAAATAGCGATTTTGGGACTTACGCATCGACTTAAGCATCGTATAACTCGGAAACTCTTGAAGATAGATAAGTACATGCTGCGAGGGGTTTGGCAAGCACTGAATTGTCTTTTCATTCATGCAACGTTTTGCGTGATTGCCACGTCCCCAGGGCAAACAACAAATGAAGGCCGGGGTACGTACAAATGGCAATTTTTACCGCGCGATGTTATGCATGCGGTATATGCCGTCATGCGATGCTGTCCGTCCGTCTAGTTGTTTTTATTGATATTAAACATTTTGCAAAAGATACGATTAGCGCAATTCTCTTTCCGGTACGACGATCGACTGTCGAATAAACGCTGAATCCAACTGCGCTGACTAACTGCTGAAAGAAGAATAACTGACTAGCAGCGCATACGTATTTATATTATAGTTGCCACAAGGAGTACAATGCATTTTCCGTAAAAGGACATACCACGGTACATTGTTGTCAGCGAGAAATCACTGCCGTCAGCGATCACGTAACCTATACGGAGAAACTGACCTTGACTGTCTTACCCTGCACGGGCAGTCAACGTAGGCGTGGCGTCGCCTAGCAGCGAAGCTGCATCGCGCACCCGGACCGTGCATGTGAAACTATAGACGCGAAAGTTGTGGGATATCGCTTATCGTAAACTCGCATCGTTTGTGGGTAAATCGTGTACGAAACTTCGCAAATGGATTACCAATTAAACGCTACGGATATCTTACGATGCTTCGCTGGATTACACTGCGTCTATACGGACATAAGATAATTTTGTTTTGTACTGAGGTACAGTACGGGTAAGCTACACTGCGAAAAAGTCCGACTAAATATCGTATTTATGTGGCGGACGGTACCTTACACAGCTATACTTACAATGGCCGACCAATAGAAAGTGGTATATGATCTACCGAACGGCGCTATTTTCAATGACCTTGCACGACCACTACCCACAGTTTTAAGGTCACGTCATTCTTTGACGCTGAATATCTCAGAAACGGTACGAGATAACATTACATATAGTGTTATTGAAATACTAATAGGGACTTACACACGCCTTAAGCAGCAGTGTCATTTCGAATGACCTTGAGTGATCTTGAGTGACTTAGGCAAATCTTCAATGACATAAAGCATCGCGCGGTCTCTCTGCGACAGCTGAGCTTCTTGTTTTTCTCGGCAGCCGAGCCACCGATCGGCGTGAAATTTTGCAAGGTGGTACGTCCATGTCTCGGACGCGTCCGAACGGATAAAGGCAGTATGGTAATTGCAGCAACGTCCGCATATCGTGTCAGCCAGCGGGGCCGCATATATTCTTGTTTAGTGAGACATTATTTTCGAGGAAGTCACCAGATTTGGTATTATAAGTTTATAACCTAACCGAACGGTCGACACTGACTGGCGTCAAAATGCAATCGACTATAGCTTTCGTCGATGAACAACGGTGAAACAAGGCAACATTCACTCGATCACATTACTGACATTACACTCGAACAATAACGAACGCAGTTAATTAAAAAAATAGTGGCTGACGACGTGTTAGCTGTAGCGTGTCAGTTCATGACGCCACTAAAGTGTTATAACAAACAAGACCGGCTAAAATATATCGGTCCGGGTCTCGCTGCAGGCAGCGAACGACCAGCGAATTCTGCTGACGACGCGGCAGTCTCCGCGAATATACTAATAGCCGATCATTGCAACGGTAGCCGCGGTAGCGTGGCTTGTGACACGTCCTAACAACAGTTTAGAACATTCTAATCCAACTGAGTCTCAGCAGCTGACCTCATGACAGATAACGCAACCATTATTAGCCGACCTCGCCCTTCTTTACCGGAGGCGTGTCCAACCAAGACATGTATATAAATACGTTGCTCGACTGGAAGACTTCCGTTCTCCGAGACAGTAGACCGTCGTCCGTTAAATCTACGTTTTATAAACGACGATAGAATAACTGCATGTTGTATACGCTAGACAGAGATGGAGCTGAGTCAGTCAGAGTTTAGTGTAGACAGTGTGGATTCGGCGACGTCTCCGGACACGGTGAGCTGTGAGTTAAGCGGTGGCGATGTGGCCGTCAACGGCCGCCGTCAGACGACGAACAAGTCCAGTCGACGTCGCGAGCCGCTCGAGCCGCTCATCGTCGCCGCGTTGCGCTCCGCTCCCGGGAAGCGGCTGCTCCTGACCGACATCTACCGCTACATCGAGACGCACTCGGTCGACTACCGCGACGCAGCTGCCAGCCAGCCGTCGTCCACGTCGACCGGTGACGACGAGGGACGCCCGTCGAGGGCGAAGGAGCCGGCGTGGAAGATCCACGTACGTCACATCTTGTCGGTGAAGCGGGACGTGTTTCCGCTGACGGCCGAGAAGGACGGCAAGCGGCGCGGTCGCTACCACGCGCTCGACGAGCTGCAGTATGCCAACAGATTGGCGGCCAAGGCACAGCGCAGTGGCATCGTTGAAGCCGGTTGCCTCACAGCTTCACAACCTTCCACTTCAAGACGACCTGCTACGCGTCGTCACAAGCGAAACACAAGTACTCGCCCGCAGATACATGTAAGTTGTTTTAGATGTTAGATTTTCAGTAGATAATTTCGAGTTGCCGTCGACAGAATGATAATAAACATTGATATATGCCATATGCGTCCACTTTTCTCAGCCGATAGGCTCCCATACTTCAAACAGTGTATTTCTTAATGATGGCAATTGCTTCTTCCATTCAGCAGCCAACTGCATCTTGGGAGAAAATGATAAGATTGCTTTTGAGAAAGTTATTGTTCAACGTATTAAAGGAAAATGAATGCCGATATTATTGTATTATTTGACTAAAAACTTAGTTTCAGTCACTTTGTTTGCTTCGCACTGTCGACAGCGGGCGAGGTGTTGTATTGGGTTGCCTGCGTTTGTACGTTTCTTTCGATCTTTGTAACTTTGTCTGTTTCAAAAACCATCTTTGCTTGCTAGCAATATTACGGAAAACGCTTACAACTATGGTTAAAAAAACTTTCAGAATATATGGGCAATGGCTGCGGGATTCTGCCGTTAGATTTGCCAGGTGACAGCACCCTGTAATGGTGCACGGGGCGAGGTTTGATGCGCCTGACACTACTTGTTTTGTTCTACGTCGATTTTTACGGAATTATCTATAGGAACGAGCCAAGTGTAGATAGTCTTGGGCTGTCAGGAATATGTTAATTGTGAACTCACCGCGCATTGCACGTCGTGTAACTGAATTTGTAATTTACTGTAACTTTGTAAACTGGTGTGTATGGTTTATTAAGCCCCGCCTCTTAAGCGGCGGCTTTATGTGATGGCGATGTTTTTCTGTCTATCTGTTCGTCTGTATGTTTGTCAGTCGCTTGAAACGCGTACACGGAACGCGGTTTTGTAAAAAAAACCAAGCAATTTAGAGCCATGATCTCTATTGACGACCAGTAGGAAGTCATGCATGCGTTTTTCAAAGAATCCATTCTCAAACCCATACGGATGACTTCGAGCGGTGATTGCAACATCACATTTTTGCGTTTTGTCGGATATTTAGTTTGCTGTAAGTTTTGTTGTACGGAGACAGATATCTCGGCGACGGTTCAACAGATCGGCGTGAAAGTTTGCATGGTGGTACATATCGGTCCCGGGCGTTCTCCCCTTTGGGGAAGGTACCCCGAAGGAATCCCCAAAATCCTAAATTTTGGCCGTCTAAAACGCGAATATCTCGAAAACGGTAAGTCGCAGCGTTGCGTGTTAATTAGAGCTTAAAATTAGTTCGTCCATAGCTTTCTAAAATGTATAGCATGGGATGGTGTTCCGACGGGGTCACCCCCCGCGGGGGCGCTAAATACAGGTGGAGTATAAAAATTTCGCGATTTTCTACCAATAAGTCGCTATATCTCGCAGACGATACAAGATAGCGTCATAGTTACTATGGAAGGCGAATAGGAAACCGCACCCAAGCTTTCGAATGGCACAATTTTCAATGACCTTGAGTGACCTCTAAGCCAGATTTCAAGGTCACGATAATATTCAATGTCAAATAACTCGAAACTGGTACAAAATAAAGAGCTATAGTTACAATGGCGGACTAATAGAAAGTGATACATGGTCTGTCGAACCGCGCCATTTTCAATGACCTTGAACGACCGCAAACCCAGATTTCAAGGTCAGGCCATTCTTTTACGCTGAATATCTTCGAAATGGCTAAAGATACAGCCATAGTTACTATGGAAGGCGAATAGGAAACCATACCCAAGCTTTCAAATGGTACCACTTTCAATAACTTTGAGTGAAATTTAACCCACATTTCAAGATCACGATAATATTCAACGTCAAATAACTCGACTAATAGTAAGTCGTGTATGATCTATCCAATGGTTTCGTTTCCAGTGACCTTGAGTGACCCTTAACCTGGATTTCAAGGTCACGGTGTATTGTGTGCGCAGATGACGCGCGATCTGTTTGCGATAGCTAAGTTCTTGTTAAACCACTGGTATGATTTTTCAGAAGTTTCATAGTTTTCAACTTTAGCAATTTTCGGACAAATAGAAAAATCGTATGCGATTTGCTATTAGTGGCTAATAGTGTCCTGAGTATATCTCCTACCGTTTCCGAAATATTGCGGGAAAAAATTAGAAATTGCCATTTTATACACCCCAGTCTTTTTCAACGTCACCGATGTGGGTGATCACCTGGGAACTACCGTATGAAATTTGATGTCAAACAAGAACATGACAACGGCGATAAAAAGCTGGCCCGCCATGCCAACCCAAAGAATCGTCTGATGTCCTGACGTTGATGGCGAATCGACATCTCTCGGACAGGGAATGAGAGGTTAATCGTCAATGACCACCGCCGGCTGTGCAGTGCAGGTGCGTTTTGAGATGACCACGGGACGGACAACGGACTGACCGACGTCGGAAACCAACGCATATCTGGTCCTTAAGGCGGGCCAGCATAAACTGACTATTGCCTACCGATGGTGATAACTGCATGCTGCTAGGCTCATTTGTCTCGACATTAAATGCACGAAATCGCTGATTTCATACGTAGTACATCAAGTATCCTTCAATGATGACCTCTTCAAATTTACGCACGATACTCGGTGTTATCTTTTTTTGCCGCTGTTAGTACAGATCTCATTAAATTTTACACAGCAAGTACAGAAAATGCTATATACGATAAAATGGTGCGTTACGGTAGTTTAAGGTCATTCGAGGTCGTCACAAGAAACTTAGCTACTGCAAACAGATCGCCCGTCAGCTGCGCACACAATACGTCGAGGGCATCTATAGTAACTCCGTGACCTTGAAATCTGGGTTAAAGGTCATTAGAAATGGCACCATTCAATAGATCGCATACGAGTTCCAACTAGCGTTCCATAACTATGGTGCTGTCTTGTATCGTTTGCGAGATATAGCGAGTTATGGGTCGAAAATCGCGAACTTTTTTATACCCTGTATACCTGTATTTAGCGTCACCGCAGGGGGTGTTTGATATTCGTAAAACTAGACTGATTGGGCTACCGTGTGGTGAAGAAATTGTGACGATACATTAAGCTATTTCGATACAATACCGGAACACAGGACGGACGGACATACAGCATTCTTATATCAATACATCATTGTGCTGACGCGCGATAAAAATTGGTAGGCGGTAGGCCCATCAACTTAAAGCTCTTACACGACTTTCTATAAGTCTTCCATTGTAACTCTGTGCCTATCTATGTTCTATTATTTCTGTGTTTCCGAGATATAACGATATATCGGTCGAAAATCGTGAGCTTTTGTCATGGCGGCGAGTTTGTCTGTCCCTCTCCTTCACACGCTGGTACATGTATTGAGTCAAAACTACTGATCACCGTGCATTTCAACATCGGGTATCCCAGGTACTCTTTAGTTCACTTTCGTGCCATAGGTCACATGTCGCCTGGAAAAACTCCACGTAAGGATGCATCCATGCTTAATGCGTACAGGCAGATAAAATAAGTGCGCTACTTTTAGCGAAGGCACGCTGCTATTGGCTGCAGACGAGTCGCCGCTTGTGGTGTTTTGCGCGAGTAGTTAATGTATATCAAAGTAATGTGACATAGGCTTAATAGACATTCAGCACACGCGAGTAATAGTAGTTGACCAGTGGTGAAAAGTGCATGATTCTACACGTACGTTCATTTGTTTCGACTCAATACTGGCATGTGACGGACAGACATACAGACAAGGTATACACAGACGGAGGGATTTGATATAGCAGAGTTGCGCTCTGCGGCACTGTGCTAATGCTGATGCGTGAGAAAAATCTAGAAACTGTAGGCTACGTTATCGTGCATCTTTTACTGAGATATTGTCATTGGTTTACGAATTGGGAGTTCAGGTGACTGCCAGTGACCTTTAACCCTTTAGAGTCCAGAGGCAACTATAGTGCGACATCGAATGACATGAACTTGGTACACTGACCGTTGATGGGTGGGCTGTTACTTTGGTACAGCGAGGAGGGGACTGGGCGGGGCCGCAGCCCGCCCAGGCTGTGCCAAATGTAACAGCCCACCCATCAACGGCCAGTGTACCAATCACTGTATGGCTGTATAATGGTCCGTTTCTCTGCGGTTTTAATGTGCCCATAAAGGGTTAACAGTCCTTTAGTTCCAATATAGCAGTAGAAACAGTAGGTCACGTGACTTGTTCGTTGTAATTAGCCTCTTATGTGTTTAAATTGTGTTTGTACATGCACTGCCCTTGTATGTGTTTATAGCAGCTTATACTAATGTCACTAGCAGTGACAACATCCAATAGATAATGCAAGATGTCCTATTACTGCTACACTGTAACTACGTGCTGTGCATATGTTGTATCGATTCTGACTTTTAACGCATCAGTAAAGTTGCAGTATGCACATACTTTAAACACAGTTCTGATGATGTGTGGTGAACAGGCTGACACAAGTCACAGCACAGAGAACTCGACGCCTGCTGTCTACTACGATCAGCTGTCCAGCAGTGTCACTACTTGTGGTCAGCTTGGTCAGCTGTCTGTATCAAGTCAGTATGTCGAACCAAAATCTGCTGGTAGCAGTGCGTTCGGCGACACCACTGGCTATCCAGCTGTCATGTCTGACGGTGGAAACAGTCGCGACAGCTGGTCGTCGACATCGTCGAACGCCGTCCTCTGTCAACGAGCGCCGACAGACCAACAGTGGATGACGTATCACAGCCCGTCACAGCAACCGAGCCAGTACAGTCGCAATATGCACCAGCAGCAGTATCACGTGTACGAGTGGGCTCACCGTCACACCTGGGTACAGCTAGAATCCAACCAGTCACGGTGTCATCAGACCTATCCACAGCACGTCCAGCAGCCACAATGTCTGAGGTATCACTGCGTGAATCCACGACCACAGAGTGATGAGACTGCACAACATCAGTATCTGAGATCTACGTCACCACTTCATCCTTATCACCACTATCTGACACATGCCAGTGCTCCATGCCTCCCATCATCGTACTCACCACGCACGACGCGTGAGATCAGTGGTGTCCAGCAAGTCCATGCGATGCAGTACAGCCTTCCAGCACAGACGATCCATCATCAGCCAGGTACAGAGCACGGCATGCCTCCTTCGGTTCATGCATTGCCAGGAGGACGACCAACTGCTCGGCAACAAGGTATGCCTCACAGCGTGCATCCCTCAGTTGACGCGTTACAATGCAACAGGTCGGCGCAGCCAACAATTCACCAGCAAGATACAGAGCACATCATGCCTTGTTCAGCCTGGATAAGTACGGAGGACCAGTGCGGCACCACATCGTCTGCACTGCCGACAACTTACAATAGTTCAGCACAGACATTAGCACCTTGCTACCAAGTGGACAACTGCGTTGGCATGTCAACACTGGCAGAACCAGGCCAGCAGCAGCAGCAGCAGCAGCATGCCGGCCTGCTTACTGATAACAGTTCCAATGTTTTCTTATCCAATGATCACAGTTTCCCGTGGTCTCCAGATGTGTCTTATGATAACAATTTCAACGACTGGTGACGATTTATGTAAAATGATGAACAATAAACTTTTAATTTCAATTTTGTAAGAATCTGTCTTAAATATAAACACTGTTTAAGTTTCAACATTTGACAATGACTTTGCTAGCAGTTTGTGTTAATGCAGTTGAAATGATATTCTTAAAGAGACTGTAATAAAGTAACTTAAATATACATATCATTTATGACAAATGTATGTTTACTAGATCAATTTATCTCAAGTGTCTACAAAGTTCTTATTTACACCTGCCAGCATGTACACAATGTCCACAAACAAAATAAAGCCAGAGATTGATGCAATTTTATAAAATTTGGAGGACTTATTCCTGAGTCCACTTAGGACACCTGCAGTTGCTATTCCAACGAAGCCTTCGTAATCTGAGACATTTTATTTTAACAGGGCCTTGCAGAATTGAAACAGAGACCGTTAGTTGCATGGAAAACGCTCGACCATTCGACTGTTGTTGCAGCCATCAGTCAGTAGCGTCACATATCTCTCTGCTTGTGTCATGGCTCACAGTGGACATTTTGAGCACATTTTGTGATGTTTTCATGGTTCAATGTGCTAATGCTGAGTAAATTTCTCAATTTCAGGTTTTTACTGTTTGACTGTTTTGTTTATCACAAAAAAGTAACTTGTACAAAACGTTTTTACCAGGTATGGGCATTATGCAGGTGAGGTGGAAGACATAATCATAGCCAGACTCACGTTGTCTCTTAAATCGCTGTGCCAAAAATTAGAGCATTTAGCTGTGGTTTGATGACGCTATGCTATAAAGTATTTGGCTTTATTTTCTTGTGGATACACTGTAGATCATCACCACAGCTTGACAGCATACAAGCAACATGCAAGTCATAACAAATGCAATAGTTAAACCACATTTCCTATACACGTAGACTGTAGAATATAAACAGTGAATGGCAAGGCATCAATCGCTATAATGTGTCCATAGACGATTCTTCATCAGAACTGGCACTGAGGGCAGCTGCCGTATCTATTTTCTCATTATCTTCGTCCGACTCATCTCCTGGCCTGAAGTAAAACATCACGCCACACTGAATAACAACCCAGCATGTAGATATGATAGGACAAGATGCAGAATAAATTATGTACGTTCAAAAGCTGATGGTCAGTTAGATCGGTTTACCGCATGAAACCAAACAGAACAAGTGATGGGTAGAGCAAACTTCGGCCCACACTCCACTGACTGGTCCTGCCAACGGGCAAATTTAATAGGATGATCGACAGCCACTGCCTGTCTTTTATGAAAGTTTCACGATGAATGCTGTAACGTTTTCCACTAATGTTGCAGTCACAAAGTAGATACAAACACAGTTACAACAACACCTTGCCAGCTGTCGACTAAGTGAGGTGTAAATGCAATGATACATAAACGAAAACGTAACTGTAAAACTGTTTAGCAAAAGAAGTCCGAAAGAGGTGACAACCCGTAAAGTCGTCTCAGTGGCTAGCACCAGTCAGTTGTGGGAAGGCTTTGTGCAGCAGGCAAGGCTTAAATCGGCAGTGAAAAAAATTACAGAAGACAATGGCAAAATTTACAAGATACAACAAGCCTTGTGAGCTGACACGTTAGTATATTAAATGTTACATAATTTAGTAAAATAAAATCAAGTAAACGACAGTTTAACAAGAGTGCTAAACAGGACATGCCACAGCCAAGTGTATCAGAAGCATGGACGACTCGCCTCCTGCCCTTTAAAGGTCCATTTTTAGAAAATGTCTCAAATGGAGTATTTAGTGCTCTTCATCATCATAACAAATTTTCATAGTGCATCTACCACAATAAGAACACAAGGTGTGTAGCAATGTTTGGGTGTAAAACCAACTAACAGAATACAGTCTAGATATTTTGTAAAATGAATGCAGTGTTAAAAAATCCATAAAAACAGAAAATGTAAGATCTCTCAGACGTCAGATTGCAAAAAATCCAAAATCTGAGACAAATGAATGACTATCAGCAGACTCGAGTGTCAGCAAACTAGAGATGGCTTTATAAAAGACAATAAAAAAGCGTACTTAGCAGATTTCTTCCGCACAAGCAGTGACTCAATAAATGCCATGCAGAGCATGTTCATCGGCGGCATTCCGTGAAGGGGATTACTCAGTACCTACAGCAGCAAATTGATAAAAATTATGTAACAAAAAGCGATGGACAAAATTATATACATTCAGACATATAAACAGCAGAGAATGTGGTAAAAATTACAAATTATTTATAAAATTGAACTTTTCAGCAATACAGGATTATTGGAACATCATGTCAGAAGAGTGTGATGGGAACCACACATGAAAATACTAGAAGTACATATAGTGACTGCAATCCTGGGACCAGAATTCAAAGTGCCACATTTCAAACCTCCGCAACAAATTTGGAGTCAGTTCTTGACAGCTGGCTGTCGCGGAAAACTTGCTGTGAAGGCGGTACTCCACTCTTGCTTTGCTCGGCCACCAACGTGCTGAGCACAGACTGCGGAAGGTTCTGTTCCAGCTTCTATGACAGTAGACAACACAGTGTGAACATAACAATGAAGAGTGTGCATTTAAATACGCAATGAATAAACTATAAACTGCACTCCGGTTAAGACTGTTGATAATGTTGCCATCAACAATTAACTACACGAGTCAAAATTAGCCTATAATTAATTTTAAACTTTACATAACATGAAATCAACAAAGATGGAACGACAGTTACAAGGAGAGTCAACACTTATTCTAACTTCATTGTTGAGTATGGTACGTACAATATAAGAAAATAAAATACCAAACTAGAATTACCAAGTTTGGAACATTCTCCTCCTCCAAATCATCAGCATAGAGCAAAGTAAACAACTCCTTAAACACACAACACAATTACTCTCTGTTCACCACCATGGGAGTCTCAATCACAGAATACATTCAATGTCATCTGAACTGTGTCTCGAAAAAGTAAACCACTTGATGTTTGATAATAACTTTGGCAAATGTGGACCGATTACCAAAATTCTTTCATCAATTGATTTGTAAGAAAATTCCGTAGGTATACGCAACAAAGGTCACCTGCAATATGTTACTACACTACCTTGTGAAATTCAAAAATCCAAAAAATGTTACTGATTTTGACAGTATCTGCAACAAACTGTTGAAATGTTCCTGCAGATACTTTGAGCATTTGATTTAGCATTTAACAGTAGTTAGACTCCTGACTGCTGACATTGATGAACTAACATTTTGAAGTTTGTCAGATGACATCACGAATCAACAGTTGAACGTTTTTGCATCACAGTGTTTTTTTTTCATCTGATTATCTTCACATCATCTTCGTTCCAGCTTTGGAGGTTTAACCAATACACATTTAAATACATCACAAAACTCAGCACTGACAAAATAAATACAACTAACCCACTATGTTGGGAAATAAATACTCCAAGACTATCTTAGATGTGACAAATTACATTTTAAGGTAATTTTTAGTCAGACTGTCCTCCCTTCACCGATTCCTTTCCACATGTACTCTTACATGTAAGCATTTCAATTTTTGCCTTTTCTCTTTTTTGAACATTCACATAACTCAGTTAAGACATGTTATTTTCCATGACTATGGATTAGTTTAGCTGAGTTTCGACCTCCCGCGGCAACAGTGGTCTCTGAACCGTTTTTGCACAGAACAGGGACACTGTGGTGCCTGCAGAAGGAAACAGCACCTTACAGACACTGATCTGTGTCCTTGTGGCAAGACCCAGACGATGTCTCACATTGTTGAATGCTGTCCCCTGACAAAACTGAATGGCGGCTTATCTCGGCTACACTCTGCGGATGAAGATGCTGTTTCGTGGCTGACCAGTTATGGTTAATGACACACACACGAGAAGAAAAAGAAGAAGTTTAGCCGATGTTTCCCTGACCTCCTTTCAACCACTTGCCAGTCAGTGGGAACCTTGCAATTCAACTCACGCATGTGACCCACAATACAAACTCACACAGAACAGTTTACATTGGTAGAACAGACCTGATTTTTTGTCACGAAGTACAGCTGAGCTGCATTCTGCCAACAGAGGGCCCCACTGTCACCGCCTAATGACTTCGATGGCACAAACTGTGCTGCAGATACTTGTGATGAGCCAATATTTATATTTCTGTAGATAAATTTTGTCGATTTTGGCGACAACACCATCACTAAATACAACAGCAAGTAAACTTGTGTCTGCATTTGTTTTACCCAGACCGGATTACTGCAACTCACTATTAGTTCAACTCTCACGGTCAATCGCTGAACCACTACAATACACTATGAACGCAGCAGACCATTTGATTATAAATCTACCATCACATGACCATGTTACACCTGTAATGAAGCAGCTACACTGGTTCATATACATGCATCGATTCACACAAGTCAGTACAATATATTTCACTGCATTTCATCTATTACTACATCTGCAGTAGGTCAGAAGTCTGTCAACATTGGAGCCTAACTTAAGCCAAGAATTTGTACAAAATCTGCTGAATGCAGTTTGCTTTCATTTGGTCCTATGCACGAAACACTGTATATCCACAACAGTTAGCAAACTTAATGCCAAAGTGTTAAAAATGGTTCAAAACTGCTTTGTTTGAATGCATTTACCATTACTGACAATTTCAATCCCCACACGTTGTAAGTAGAACTTTACAAATGTTTCTGTGCTGTAGTGTAAAATTACAACAAAATACTGACATTTACTATGCAACTCTTCTTATATAAGTGATATCAATGTAGATTTTATAAAATGATTGCTGAAACAAAAACACCACTGACTGCAATCAGAATGTATGCATAACAACAGCTGACGTCAGTGATAAACAAACTTACATTGAGCATCTTGTGTAAAGACGGCAACAACATCGGATGCAGGATTCGCTGCAATGGTTGCTATGGGCAACAGTAAACTCCACTGAACTACAAAATCATCGTAGACCAAAACATATAAATGGACGTAAAACGAGGTGATAAACAGAAACAAAATGCCACTACTGAACAGACAAATGACGGCCAATGCTGATGCAACGATAATGAAAATGAAACAAAAATGGAAAAATGAAAGTACAAGTTAGTAGCTACAAAGCTACAAGTGCATGTGACACTGTAGACCACCATACAACTTGGAAACTGATGCCTACAGCTTTAACACATCATCTCATCAGAACTGACAAAACTGCTTTCCTCAACACACACAGGAAACCGTTGCAATGGCTAATTTCCCAGTTTACCGGAGTTTACCAGTGTTCCCACAAACGTAACTGAGGAACCTCGGGAGACTGCTGGATTTACATGCCTAACGCCCAACCAACAACATAATGACCTTACAGCAACGGTTTTCATGGTCTTCCTACATTAGCAGCCATGCCAAGCAGTGACAGATAAAAGTGAACAGGCGACATACCAGTGAAGCTGATCAAGTTCCATGAGTACAGTTTATCATCAGTTGTAAACAGCATCAGATGACTGCAGCTCTGATGACCAAACACAACTTGCCTGAAACACACACAGTGAAGCATAGAATTTCAATACTAAAACAACATAAAAAATTGGAAATTACAAATTTAAGACACACTAGTAGCTGGTAACAAATCTAAAGCAAACTTGCAATCTACGAACTGTAATCTGCTGCTAAACCAGCTGTAATTTTCACATCATATGTAACAAATATGTTACGTCCAAACAGCAAACATAGTAGTCAGCAAAAATCACGAGTGAGCCAAGTTTCTGTAGTACCTAATTGTAACTTCACTGCTGGCAAGAGATATAACGTCCTGATGCATTGTATTGTACTCTGGGTCCCATAACGTTACGACATCTTTGAAGACCACAGCCAACACGGACCCATCCTCAGAAAATGCAATGTCACCGGCCGGCTTTTGTCGATAAAAGCCGACAGAGCTACAGCTCCAGCTGCACTTCTTATCTAGATCAACACAGCAACACTGTCGTTAAAACTACTGCTATTTATTCAGTAGCATGTGGCACTGGCAGAACTACAGACTTACTGCAGGCATATTTACATCAACATTTTCTGTGCATGTTGAGTAGGCTGAAAATTTTTGCAAGTTGAACTACTCTGTTTCAATGTTTCTACAATATATGAGATAGTTGTGGTTTAGTTTGTATACCATGACGGTGTGTGTATACTGCATCTTTGCTTTCCGAGCAATAACTGGCGTTCTTATGCATGCTAGTCTTCTAATCAAGATGAACCAATGAAGACACATGTCTCAAAATTAATGCAGAATATCGTCAAACAATCTCAGTCATGTGCCCGTATATTACTGTCATGACAAAAAAAACTGACCCAAAACATCACTGTCAATGGAAAACGACCAAAGTTTGAAGTTGCCATCAACACACGACGTCACAGCTATTGGCATCTGATTGTCACCCGGCAAACAGCGTGGACGAAATATGACGCGACTGACTGTAGCTCGATGTGGCATGTTTACACAAGTGTTGAGAACGAAGCTAAGCAACATCACACCACGACACATACTATCACAACCAGAATAAACCCAAAATTTAATAAATTATGTAATAAATGCATAATTCTTTGAAACTCATACAAGACCAACCATAACAAGCACGATGACACGGTCCGCAACCTCGGTGTTATGCTGGACAGTCGGCTGACTATGTCAGCACACACGTCAGCTGTCTGTCGTTCGTGCTTTTTCCAGCTGAGACAGCTGCGAACAGTCAAGCAGTC